>JAEEGK010006864.1_pt1 | contig 27258 bp, 21 predicted proteins | sample 8958771 | NCBI WGS metagenome assembly JAEEGK01 (sample SAMN16246547, study PRJNA631951) | gut metagenome | biome: gut microbiome; feature: rumen; material: SC-attached | host: Bos | place: Iran: Karaj | collected 2018-10 | reverse complement strand
CAAATGATTTAACTCAAATGAGTTTCGGATTCTCAAGAGATGATGTTGGTGCTTTCTTAGGCGATTATCAAGAAAAGAAAATCATTCCTGCAGATCCTTTCCAAACAATAGATCAGGAAGGTGTTGGTCAATTGATTAAGATGGGTCTTGAAAAAGGAAGAAGTGTAAGAAAAGGTATGAAACTCGGTATCTGCGGAGAACACGGCGGAGAACCTAAATCCGTAGAATTCTGCAATGCTATCGGAATGACATATGTTTCTTGCTCACCTTTCAGAGTACCTATAGCAAGACTTGCAGCAGCACAAGCAGTTGCAAAAGAAAAAGTAGCAAAAAAGAAATAAGATAAATAGGTATTTATAATCTAAATAGAAATCGGGTTGGGGTGGTTAATATCCCTCCAACCCGATTGTTTAAGAAAATGAAAAAAATAATAAATTTGTTATTAGGATTGTTTATCTGTTTATCGATAAACACATATTTGTGTGCTTCAAAAGAGCAAGAACCTTCTTTTATTGATGGAAGCGAGTTTGTTTCCGTTTCTTCAGATACTAAATTGTTCTCTCCGAATAATGATGGCTTTTTCGATACAATAACTTTTGAAATTTCTCTTTTACAGGAAAAATTAAAAATAAAAAATTGGCAGTTTGACATTGTAAATACGCAATCGGATAAAATTGTGTATTCTTTTTCCGGTCAAACAGAAATTCCAGAAAAATTGGTATGGAACGGTAAAGATACAAAAGGTAACTTCGTTGAAGGCAACTTTAAATATGTTTTTACCGCATTAATAAATAAAAAGAACATAAAAATAGAACAATCCGATGAATTTGTATCCGATATTACAGAACCATATATATCCTTATCTTCGTCGGCAGATACTATTTTGTTGGATAAAGAAAATAACAGATTTGTTAAAGATATCGTTTTTAATTTTGATATAGGTGACGAAAGTGATATTGATAAATCAAAAACAAAGTTAGAGATATACAGCTTTAAGAATAAAGTTATAAAAGAGTGGAATTTCGGTATGTTTGATGAAATTCCTCAATCTGTTTCGTGGGACGGTAAGGATGATATTTACGAGTTACTTGTTCCTGCGGGAGAATATAAGGTTATTTTATCTGTAAGTGATATTGTAAATAATAAAGCTTCCTTAAGTACAAACATAACAACTTTTGAACAGGTTTTAGGAAAAGTTTCCGAAATCGTTGTAAAAGAAGAACCAAGGGGGTTAGTTGTTAATTTGTCAAGTAATATTTTATTCTCATCCGGGAACAGTATTCTAAAACCGGAAGCGAAATCTTCTCTCGATGAAACCGTAAAACTTTTAAATGCTTATCCGGCAAACAAAGTCTTAATAGAAGGATATACTGATTCTACCGGTAATAAAGAAAAAAATCTTAAGTTATCTTACGATAGAGCTCAAGCAGTATATCTTTATTTTGTTCAAAATGAAATTCCCGCAGAAAGATTAAGTGTGGTCGGTTACGGACAAGATAATCCTATTGCATCAAATAAAACAGCTAAAGGAAGAGCACAAAACAGAAGAGTAAATATTATAATATTAAAATCACAAAATGAAGACACAAAAGATAGTAATAATGATGATGAAAAAGATTCGGATACACAAGAAACATCCGAAGATTTGGAAAATATTGGCGTAAAATTAAATTGAAAATAAAATATTTAGGAGAAACAGAAAAATGAAATTTAAGATGTTGGTCGCTTTAATCTTGGTTGCAGGTATTGCAACTGTGTCTTATGCAAAAAGTCACTTTATTACTCCCGGAGCAAGAGCAGGCGGATACGGAACGGCTTTTTCAGCTGTAGCGGATGATTTAACCGCAATTTATTATAACCCTGCAGGTCTTGCATATCAAACAAACACTCAAGTTATGGCATCACTTTTTTATATTGATTATCCGGTAACGGCAAGTAGTAAGTATGATTTAGGTGCAGCTTATGGAGCCCCCGGTCTTCTTAAATCAGATAAATATTCCACAAATGCTGCGGTTCCTTTTATAGGTTTTTCTACAAAGTTTTTTTATGATTCCGTTATTGCCGCAGGTGTTTATGTTCTCGGCGGAGGCGGAGGAAAAGTTGAAGGTTTGCCTGCAGGTTTTAAAATAGAAGGACAACAAAGTTATATGGTTTATAACATATCTTTGGCAAAACAAATCACCGAAAATTTTTCAATAGGTTTGGGCTTTGATGCAATTCAATTTCAAGATAAATTGGTTGTAAATGCATTAGGTATAGATTATAACAGAAGCGCTTTCGGATTTCAGGGAAATATCGGCTTTATGTATAAACCGTTAGAAAAACTTTCCACGGCATTTGTTTTAAGAAGCGGTTCTTATGTTGATGTTCCAAACGAGCCATATTCTTCTAATCCTTCATTTAGAAAAGAAGTTTGTTATCCTTTAACTTGGGAAATCGGTTTTGCTTATGATGTATTTGAAGATTTTACATTTGCGGCATCTGTTTCTCAAAACAAAACTTCATGGACATCAGAAAGATATCAAGATATTTTCCAGTATAGATTCGGAACGGAATACAGAGCAACGGAAAAATTGGCATTGCATCTCGGTTTCTTCTCGGATCCTAACCTAATTAAAGATGAATACAGAAATACATATAGTTTAACGAATCTTGATATGTACAATATGAAATATTTGACATTAGGTGCGGAATATCAGTTTACGGAAGCTTTAAAAGTTGGTTTGTCTTTCACACATTCTTTTACAAATCCGGTTACATATGACGGTATAACGTATAAATACGAAGTTAATTTAGGAAGATTTGATATAAGTTATAAATTTTTATAATAAAAGAGGGAAAAAATGATTCCTTTAGTAAAACCCATATTCGGTAAAAAAGAAAAACAGTTAATAAACGAAGTTATAGATTCCGGTATTATAGCAAGCGGAAAATATGTTGAAGAGTTTGAAAAAAAGTTTACAAAACTTTCCAAAGCAAAATACGGTACTGTTTGTTCAAGCGGAACAACCGCATTACATACCGCTCTTCTTGCATGCGGAATAAAACCCGGAGATAAAGTTATTACAACTCCGTTTACATTTATTGCAACGTCAAATTCCGTTCTTTATTGCGGAGCAAAACCTATATTTGCAGATATCGATGAAAAAACTTTCAATATAGATCCGAAATCAGTGGAAAAAATACTTAAAAAAGAAAAGAAAGTTAAAGCAGTTATCTGTGTTCATTTGTATGGTTTACCTTGCAATATGGAAGAGTTATTAAAACTTAAGAAAAAATATAAATTTGTTTTAATTGAAGATGCTTGTCAGGCACATTTGGCAAAATATAAAAACAAGACTGTGGGTTCTATAGGTGATGCAGGTTGTTTTTCTTTTTATGCAACAAAAAATATGACTACCGGAGAAGGCGGAGCTGTTTTAACTAATAATTTACAAATAGACAAACTTTCAAAAAAAATAATTAATCACGGAAGAATGGCTCATTACGGACATGATATGTTAGGCTATAATTTCAGATTAACAAATATTTGTGCCGCTATGGGTATTGCTCAGTGCGCACAAATTGAAAAATGGACAAAACAAAGAATTGCAAATGCAAAAAAATTGTCCGACGGATTAAAAGGGTTAAGTTTCTTGGAAACACCGTTTGTTCCTAAGGGATATACTCATGTTTATCATCAATATACGGTTAGAATAAAAGACGGCTTAAGAGATAAATTTATGCAGTATTTAAAAGATAACGGTATAGGTTGCGGAATACATTATCCGGAAGTTATTAATAAACAACCGTTATATCAAAAGTTAGGCTATAAAAAGGGAATTTGTCCCGTTGCGGAACAAGCGGTAAAAGAAGTTATTTCTTTGCCTGTTCATCCGTCTTTATCTGCAAAGGACATAAATACAATTATAAAAGTTATAAAAGGTTTTAAAAAATGAACAAAATAAAAATAGCTGTTATAGGTGTAGGTTCTTTAGGTCAACATCATGCAAGAATTTTATCGACACACGAAAATGCCGAACTTATCGGTGTTGTCGATGCAGATGCTAAAAGAGGTGATTCTATTGCGAAAAAATGCAATACCTCAAGTTTTACGGATGTTAAAGAAGTGATGGATAAAATTCAGGCAGCCGTAATTTCCGTTCCTACTCCTTATCATTACGATATAGCAAAACAATTGTTGCAAGCGGGAATACATTGTTTGGTAGAAAAACCGTTTACCGAAACTGTTGAACAGTCAACAGAACTTATAAGAATAGCAAGAGATAAAAATCTTATTTTGCAGGTAGGTCATGTTGAAAGATTTAATCCTGCAATTATTGCCGCAACACCTTATGTAAAAGAACCTAAATTTATAGAAGTTAACCGTCTGGGACCTTACGACCCGAGAACGAGTCATATCGGTGTAGTACTTGATTTAATGATACATGATTTGGATATGCTTTTGAATTTCGTAAAAAGTAAAGTTGTAAGTTTTGAAGCTGTAGGTGCAAAAATCCTTTCCGAACATGAAGATATTGCAAAAGTTAGAATAAAATTTGCCAATGGTTGTATAGCAGATGTTTCAACTAGCAGAGTAACTATAGACAAATATAGAAAAATAAGAATATTTCAGAAAGATAGCTATATTTCCGTAGATTATGCCGGGAAAAGTTTGAAAATATATCAAAAGAAACCTAATGTGTCGGTTGTAAAAAGTTTGTTGGATATAGATGTTATAAAACCGAAAGTTCAAACCGGTGAGCCGTTGGCTTACGAATTAACACACTTTTTAAATTGTGTAATTGAAGGTAAAAAACCTTTAGTATCGGGTGAACAAGGAAGAGACGCATTAGAACTTGCCCACGATATTCTTCATTATATGCAGTTTTAGTTTTTCAACTTTTGGTTTGGATTACACAATAACGTATTATAAGAGTCTTTAAAATGTATAATTCTAAACTTTATCCTCTAACACAAAAAGAAAGACTGCTTGTTACACTTCTGTTCAATAAAAAAATCACCAAAGAAGATATCGATATACTTGCGGATTATATAAAAGAAAATATAAATTATAAGTTGTTATTATCTTATTTGGATTTTCAAAATAAATGGGAATTGCTTTCTAAAGAAAAATCTTCTCAGTTAAAAATGATTTTTGATACCTTCCATAAGAGCAATTTATTTATGATTCCGTGGTTTATTGACAAAATAAAAATTTTAAATCGTTCGGGTATTCCCGTTATGTTTTTAAAGGGGCTTGCTTTAAAATATTATTACGCCAAAGGGTATCCGAGAAATATGAGTGATTTTGATATCGCTGTTCCGGAGGATAAATATGCCGAAGCGATAACTCTTTTAAGAGATAAAGATAGTTTGTATAAAAATTTTACAAGTTCATATCATGATGAAATAAAAAATAACGGAAGAATAGTTGAAGTTCACAGGTGGATATTTAAAAATAACGGAGAAAAGAAAACAGATATTTGGGAAAGAGCTGTTAACATTGATTTCTATGGAACAAAAATTTGTGTTCCATGCCCGCAGGATATGTTTATTCATCAATTGGATAATCGTTCGAGAGATTTTTTTAAAGGTATATTTTTAAACAGGAAAATTAATTGGCTGTTTGATTGCCGTCATATTTGGAATTTTATGAGTGACAAAGATAAGAAATCTTTACAAAGTAGAGTGAAAGAATTTAATGTTGAATATAATATCAAATTTATGTTATCGGTGTTTTGTGAATGTTTTCCGGAACTTATGGATAAACAGGAACTGGAAACAATGTTTCCGGACTCACGGAAATATCAAATGTGGATTAGTTTGGGAATGAAATATCAAAGTAAATTTATGGAGTATGAGAAAAAATATAACAAAAAAAACTCACTGACACCATTACGAATTTATGATGGCTTTATATTACATACGTCTATGTATAGATTATTTCGCTTGGAAAGAGAATGCGGTATTTTTAACCCCGGTTTTTTTAGGTATTGTAAGGAAGCTCTCAATATAAATAGTGTAGGAGATTTATGGAAAAAATATGGTATTAGAATTAGCTTTTTTGATAAATCAAAAAACTAAAAAACGGTAATATTTATCTATGACATATATTGTTTTTATAATATACGGAATCATTTCAATATTTTTACAAATCTTTTTTCTTAGAGAATTTATACCTTTGTTTCATGGTAGCGAATTTGTTATAGGAATAGTTTTAGGGCATTGGTTGTTGTCTGCGGCAATTGCAAATTTTTTATTCCAATATTTAAAAAAAGTCAGAGACTTCTTTTCTAAATCAATCAATCTGTCAATTACATTAATAATATTTATATTGCTATCATTTCTTTTTGTTAGAAATATAAATGTTTTTTCTTCTACGGATATTGCCGTAGGTATATCTTTAAAAAGTTTATTTCTATATTCCTTCTTTGCAGTATTTCCTGTAAGCTTTACATTAAATTTGATTTTAAATTTTTTAAAACAAAGTTTTTCTACCATACTTTATCAGAAAAAAGTTAAGAGATATGTATGTGAAGCAATAGGGTTTGTTGTAGGAGGAGCAATATTTTCTTTGTTTATGCCGTCCGTATCTACAACAACATTATTATTGGTAACAATAATGCTTATTTCTTGTAATCTTATATATCTTTGCGAAAGCAGAATCGTAAAAATTTTTTATTTCGGATTATTATGTTTAGCTCTATATTTAGTTAAATATCATAATGCTGATATTGAAAAACATATCTTTTTAAATATTAATTCAAACAGTAATATTGTAGATCTTTCTTATTATGAAAATATACAGAACATATTAGTCGAAAAAAACGGAGAATATTATTTTTATAAAAACGGTAATTGTGAGTATGCTTTACCCAGTCCGGAAATATTTGATGAAGAAGATTTTGCTCACCTTCCGATACTTCATCATACCAGCCCTGAAAAATTGTTGCTTATAGGTGGAATTAAATATTTGCCTTCAATTATAAAGTATGATTTGGAAAAGATAGATTTTGTCGAAGAAGATTTGAAAATGATACAAACAGTAAGACAAAATATAAGCAAGTTAAACTCTATTTTTGAAGACAACAGAATAACCGTTTATATGCAAGATGCAAGACAATTCTTGTATTCTTGTAATGAAAAATATGATGTCATCCTTATAGGTTTGGATATACCGTTAAATACATCAATAAATAAATTTTATACTAATGAATTTTTTAAACTTGTAAATGAAAAAATAAACGAAGACGGTTTTTTAGCATTAAAGTTGCCCGGCTCTATGGTATATTCACCGACATTGATGTTTGAATTAAATGCATCCGTATATGGAAGCTTGAAAGAAGTATTTACCAATATACAGGTAATACCCGGTAAAACAAATATTTTTATAGCATCAAAATCAAAGATGCCTTTTAGATTACACATAAAGAAAAGATTGAAAAGAGTTGAAGATGAAACGGTTGTTTTGTCTAAATATTATGTAGATGAAAGAATGGATACGCAAAGAACAAAATGGTTAAATTCTCAAATAAAGAAACATAATAAGCAAGATATTATCAATACTGACTTAAATCAAAAAGCTATGATGTTGTCTACAATGTATTGGCAGTCCGGATTTTCTCCGTTTTTAATGAAATTCTTAAGAGTGATTATAGAATATTCTTACTTCATTGTTTTTGTGGCGATAATATTGTTTTTTGCAAAAAAAACAAAATATTCGGTTACGGCATTTGTCTCGGGAGCAAGTGCCATGTGGTTGCAATTTATATGCTTTTGGGGTTTTCAAATATATGTCGGACAAATATATCAATGGTTTGGATTATTGACAGCTGTTTTTATGGCAGGTCTTATTTTAGGCTCTTTATATTCAAAACATTTTCAACAACATATGGCGCTAAACAAAACTTTTTTCAGTAGCGAAGTTTTGTATTTGTTATGGATATTAAGTTTTATTGTTGTTATAGAATATAAATTGTTAAATATCTACACAATATATGTGTTATCTTTCGGAGTTGGAGCAATTACCGGTTTGGAGTTTGCACAGTTGATAAAAATCTTTGGTATAATCAAAGAGGGTAAAAATAATGCCAGAATTTTTTTTGCAGATGCGCTTGGCGGTTCTTTTGCAAGTTATGTCGGTGGAGCTTTTGTTATTCCGGTATGGGGAATAGAAAAATCTTTGATATTTATTTTGTTTTTAAAATTTTTAATATTTACATGGTGGCAATATGATAAAAAGCGTGGTTTATAAGATTTTGACAATTTTGTGCCTTATCTTTTTTTATGGCAGTATATTTGCACAAATATCCGTGGAATATTTCGGCGGTGCCGGAAGAGTATCAGGCTCATGTGCTTTGTTAAAAGTTGCCGATAGTTCTGTTATAATAGATTGTGGAAGTTTTTATGATGAAGGTAATTTACCGGCGGATAATTCCGTAATAGATAAAAAATTACTAAATGCCGACGCTATGGTTTTAACACATGCACATAACGACCATTCCGGGAGAGTACTACAACTTATAAGTGAAGGATTTAACGGAAATATTTATTGTACAGATGCAACAAAGAAGATACTTTTTGAAATGTATGATGATGGTTGGAATTATGATTATGTGAAGAAAAAATATTTTTGGTCAAAATCAAGAAGAGAAAAAATACAACTACGCGAAAGTAAAGAAAGTTTAACTTTGCATTGGCATAGTGCCTGTAAAAATGCAGTTAAAAATATGGAAGAAAGCAAAAGTAATGTATCCTTGGCTCAATTAAAAAACAAATATGGTATAAATTTTAAAGTTTGCAAAAATTGTTTGAGTAAAGATTTGGAAAAATTACAAGATAGATTTATATCGGTTGAATACAAAGAAAATATAGATATAACAGATAAAATAAATTTCAGTTTGTATAATGCGGGACACATTTCCGGTTCGGCGAGTGTTATTTTTTATGTCTATGATGAGAATAAAATTAATACGATTGCTTTTTCCGGAGATTTGGGAAGCGGATATTCAAAAATAACACCGGATAAAGACATTATTCCTAAAGTTGATTATGTTTTTGTTGAAACTACTTACGGCGGAGATAAGAAGAATATAGGCCATGCCGATTATCAAAAATTTCAACAAATGCTTTCAACTGCTATGGAAAATAATAAAATTGTTTGGATACCGGCATTATCTTTACACAGGACACAAAAAATTTTATTTGAAATTAAACAGGCACAGCTTAACGGTTTAATATCTTATGATGTTCCTGTTTACAGTTTATCTCCGTCATCAAACGGAATTACCGAGAGATATGAAAAAGAAGCAAATTTTCCTTCAAGAGACAAATGGTTTAAAAATGAAGTTTACCAAACAGGCTCTTTTTTACCTGAAAATTATATAACAAAGAAGCCGAAAGAATTTCCTGCCCCATCAATAATAATTTCTGCAAGCGGAATGATGGATCAAGGTGTATCTTACGGCTTAATAAGTAAACTTTTACCGTTGGAAAATGTTGAAATCTGTCTGGTAAGTTATGCAAGTCCTGCAACACCTGCGGGAAAATTGAAAAAAGGAGCAAAGTATATAAGAGTCGGAAAAAATTCAGTAAAAGTTGCCGCTAAAGTAAATGTTTTTGATATTTTTTCGGATCATCCCGACATAGAAGAGTTGATGAAATGGTTGTCTAATCAAGATTCAACTACAAAAGTTTATTTGGTTCACGGGGAAAAAGATATATTGGAAAAGGCTTTATCTTTGTATAAAAATAAAGGTTTTGAAAATACAAAAATTACCATTAAAGGTATTAATATTTTAAATTAATTTTTAGTGTTTTTTTTGTTTTATATTTTGTATAATAAAAAGTCGTGAAGTTTTAATATTTGTTGTAAGAGAGAAATAAAATGTTTAATTATCTTTTTAAATTATTTTCAAATGATTTAGGTATAGATTTAGGTACGGCGGTTGTATTGGTATATGTAAAAGGGCAAGGTATTGTTTTAACCGAACCGTCCGTTGTTGCTATGGATAAAGAAACGAAAAATGTTTTATCCATCGGTAAAGAAGCAAAAAAAATGTTGGGAAAAACACCTGCAAATATAGTTGCCGTAAGACCTTTAAGAGACGGTGTTATTGCGGATTTTGAAGCAACTCAAAAAATGATAAGATACTTCATTTATAAAGCAAATAAGTCGAGAAGATTGTTGCATCCGAGAATCGTAATAGGTGTTCCTTCCGGAATAACGGATGTTGAAAGAAGATCTGTAAGAGAAGCTGCAGAACAAGCCGGAGCAAGAGAAGTTCATATAATAGAAGAACCTATGGCGGCTGCAATCGGTGCCGGTATTCCTATTCAGGAACCTGAAGGAAATATGATAGTTGATATCGGTGGCGGTACGACGGATGTTGCAATAATTTCGTTAGGCGGAATGGTTGTTTCAAAGGCCATAGATGTTGCCGGTGACAAAATGGATGAAGCTATCGTTCAATATTTCAGAAGGAAATATAATTTGTTAATCGGAGAAAATACAGCGGAAATAGTAAAAATTCAAATAGGTTCTGTTTTCCCGATGCAGCAGGAACTCAGTATGGAAGTAAAAGGAAGAGATCAAGTTACAGGCCTACCGAAAACAATAACTGTAACATCGGAAGAAATTCGTTCGGCATTATCAGAACCGATTAAATCTATAGTCGAAGTTATTAAAGACACTCTCGAAGAAACCCCGGCGGAATTGTCTGCCGATTTGGTGGATAGAGGTATAGTCCTTGCCGGCGGTGGTGCATTGTTAAGAGGGTTACCTGAATTGTTGAAACAGGAAACAGAACTTCCTATAAATATAGCTGATGATCCTTTAACTTGCGTTGTTAGAGGAACAGGTGTTTACTTGGAAGAATTAGATAACATAAAACTTGCACAAAAAAGATATATGGTATAAACCCTTTTCGTATTGTCATGAATACAAGTAAAAATACCAATAAAGTATTTTGTTTATTGATTGTTATTTCAATTGTTTTAATTGCATTAAGACTTACGCCTACGGTTCAAGTTTTAAAACAATTAGTTTATTCCGTATTAGTCCCCGATATAAAAATTTCATCGAATTTGTTCAGTAAAACAGGTTCTCTGTTGTTAAACTTATCAGATATACTAAAAGTTTATCAGGAAAATTCCGAACTTAAAAATGAAAATTTCAGACTAATGCAAGGATTAACGGATTCTCAACTCGTTTTAGAAGAAAATATCAGATTAAAAAATTTGTTGAATATAAAAGAAACAAAAAATTCAAAACCCGTATTTGCAAATATTATAGTAAGAGAACCTACACAATGGTATAAGTTTGTAATAATAGATAAAGGATCTGATGACGGAATAGAAATAGATAATCCGGTAGTGGCAATATTATCAAACGGGAGAACTTGTGTTTTTGGAAGAACTACCGAAGTATACTCATCGACATCAAAAGTAGCATTAATAACAAATCCGTTATTTTCTTTACCGGTTCAGATAAAGAATTTAAAGATTGATTGTGTATGTGACGGTTGCGATTCTCAATATTTAAAGTTATCTTTTATTCCGAAATCCGCAAATTTAAATATAAATGACCAAATAGTTACCAGTTATTTAAGTACTGTGTTCGAAAACGGAATAGATGTCGGAATGATCGTGGACATTGAAAAAACAAATTATGGAGAATATCAGGAAGTGACGGTTGAACCTTACACACAAAAACATTCTGTGTACGAGGTGGCGGTTCTTGTAAAAAAATAATGAATTATATTATTTCGATAATTATCTTTTTTATACTTATAGTTATACAGTTTGTAATTCCGAAATATATGCCCTTTAATCTTTGGACATTATACCCGAATTTTATTTTAATGTTTGTCGTTTATACGGCTTTAAATAAAGGAATAATGAGAGGCCAAATAACAGGTTTTATTTATGGGTTAACATGGGATGTCTTATCTACGGATATTTTCGGAGTGAGAGCATTAAGCTTTACGATAGCAGGTTATTTAGCGGGAAGTTTTAATAAAAAATTAAATAAGAATCAACCTTTAACACAAATAATAGTTATGTCTATAGGTTTGGTTATTACACAATTGATTTTAAATATTGCTTATATTATAATGCCTGCATCAGAGACAATTTTTATTCAAAGTTTTGAGTTGTCTTATTTGGTTATATTCAATATATTAATAAATTTGATTTTAACACCTGTTGTTTTCAAAATATTTTTAATCGTTGATAGAAAAAATTTATAGTGATAAATATAAATCTTCGTGTTCTTTTATCATATAATCGATAGAAAAAGTATAATCGATGCTGTTTTTTGCGTTGATTGATAAATTTGTTTTTAATTGTGTGTCATGTGCCAATAATAAAATTTTTTCTTCAGTTGTTTTTGTATCGTAAGGCTTTATTAAAAAGCCATTAAAACCATCCTTAACTATTTCTCTTTGTCCGTCGACATCATTAACAATGGGGGAAAGACCGCAACACATTGCTTCTATCGTTGATATAGGTAATCCTTCCCATAAAGATGTCATTACAAAAATATCGCTGGAATTTAATATGTTTGAAATATCTCTTCTCCAACCTAAAAGAAAAATATTGTTTGAAATATTATAATCTCTTATAAGATTTTCAAAGCTTTGTCTTAATGTTCCGTCACCTACCATAACAAACTTAAAATTTTTATCCTTTTCGGATATATCTTTTGCTATTTTAATAAAATCCGGTAAGTTTTTTTGCGGTTTAAAAGGTCCTATTGTTGTAACCAATATATCTTGTTCGTTTAAATTTAATTCTTTTTTTAATGACGGGATATCTTTAAAATTTTTAAAGTTATCAATATCAACGCCTAATCTTATGTAATGATATTTTTCTTTTTTGCCGATATTATTTTGCAGACCTTTAGTTGTGTTTTCGACACTTACTGGAATAAGATATTTTGAAAATTTTGCTCCTAATTTTTCTAAAAATATAAATAAATTTTTTTTAAAAAAGCTTTGAGTATCATTGAAACTAAAACCGTGAATTGTATGGATTATATTTTGTATACCACACAGTTTTGCTGCCAATCTTCCTATTATTCCGGCTTTAGATGAATGAGTGTGAACGATATTTGGATTTTCTTGTTTTAATATTTTATATATGGAATACAGCGCTTTTAAATCTTTTATCGGATTTATTTCTCTAACTAAATCTTTTACAAATATAACTCTTATTTTGCTTTTTGTTTCTTCGTCAAGTATTCCGCCGCAACCGCATATTAAAAAAGGTTCGAATTTTGTTTTATCTGTTTTTTCACAAATAGATATAGCAACTTTCTGTGCTCCGCCCAATTCAAGTTTTGTAATAATAACAGCTACTTTTATTTTGTTCATTTTACTTTATTTAAATGTAATGCCAAATTTTTTGCATCGACAATATTTTTTTCTATAAAAGAATATTCCCAACTACCATATCTTCCGATACAATATATATTGTTATCTTTTAAGAATTTAAAGATTTTATCCAATATTTTTGTTCGTTCTTTATTAAATATAACATAAGCATATTTCATATCTATTACGTTTAAACTTATTACCTCGTCATCATTATTCATCAGTCCTGTTTTTTTTAATATAGGGATTATATTATCACAATTTGTTGTATCAGATATTTCAATATATAAACTGTAACAATTTTTAGGAGCTACTTTCTTTGATACATTGGAATATATTCCTACTCTGTAAAAAGGATATTCTTTTTCCGGTATATATATCCAATGAACATTTTTTATCATATCCGGCAAATTTTTTTTATATTTTATACCTAAATTTATACATCTTGTTGATGTACATTCCAATTTCTTTATAAGTTTTGAAATGTTTTTCGGTAAATTTTTTATGCTTAACAAAAGTTCTTTTAACGGTTGAGTTGATATTATATTGTCATAAAAATAGCTTTTGCCGTCGGCATAAACTATTTTGTTTTTTAAATCTATTTTTTCTACTTTTGTATTCGTGATAATATTGCTTTTTAATTTTTTGTAAAATCCGTCAATCATTGCTTGGCAACCGTTTTTTGAAGGATAATAAAAAACACTATTATATCCGTATTTTTGTTTGTTTTGGTTATATGCGGAATTTATTATACTTTCCTTTGACGGTTTTGGAACAAAAGGTGCGGTCCAGGCGGCAGTCAGTTTTTTTAGATTATAATTCCATAACTTTTGATTGTATGGCTGCATAAAATATTCCGTTATACCGTCACCGAACATAGCTTTTGACCAATCTATAAAAGGCATATCATCATATATCTTTATATTTTTTCTTTTTTTTATTCCTTCAATACATTTTTGTTTTTGTTGTTCGGTAAGATAATATAAGTTTGCCTGAAAAGGGAATGGCATTATTTTATTATTAAATAGAATTGCAGAATTTCTTTTTATAGTTAAAAGTTTTTTACCTGTAACTTTTTCTATTAAAGATTTTATTTTTTTATCTTTTATGTGTATAAAATGTCCGGAATAATCAAAAGTAAAACCATTATCTTTTATGGATTTGCATAATCCGCCCACGGTATTTTCTTTTTCAAAAATAATAAAAGGCTTTTTTGAAAAATATCCGAAAGAAAGGCCTGAAATCCCTGCACCTATAACAATATTTGTTGTCATAATTAATCTACTTTAACCTTTGATAATCTTACAGAAAAAATAATTAATAATAATATAACAAAAGAAAAAATTAAATAAGAAATATTGTCGTTAATTTTAACTATCGTATAAGAAAAAATTCCCAAAATAAAAGATAGAATATAAACAAATACTAAAATTTGTTTTCTGGAATAGCCCATTTTTTCAAGTCTTAAAGGAAAATGATCTTTGCTTCCGAGAAAAGGATTTTTACCTTTTAATATTCTCATTATACTTACAAAAATAGTTTCATATATAGGAACTGCCAATATAAGTAACGGAGCAAAAATACCTATCGGACTTATTTTCGTATAAGATGTTCCCATGGCTATTGTCGCAAGAATAAAGCCTATGGATAAACTTCCCGTATCACCCATAAATATTTTTTTGCTCTTTGATAAATTAAAAGGAAGAAAACCTAAACATGATGCCAAAAGTGCTATAGCACAAAAATTAACATAGAGCATTTCGCTCGGTAAAGCTATTATAAAGAAAAATAATGCCGCTATTGCTGCCGTTCCGCAAGACAGCCCGTCCATAATATCTATGAGATTAAAGGCATTTGATAATCCCATTATCCAAAATATACTTATTATTACGGACAATATTTTATTTTCAATAAAGTTTATTCTGATATCAAAAAAATAAACGACAATAAGGCAGGCAATAATTTGTATTAAAAATTTGAACTTGAAACCAAGACCGCCTTTTTTTATATCATCACATAATCCGAGTACTAACAACATAAAAGAACCTACAATTATTGCCCTTAAATTATTTAATGTTCCGGTAGGGAAATTTGTTATAAATCGTATAAGTAGCAAGCTTATAACCCATCCGCTCCATATTGCAAGGCCGCCTAAATAAGGAGTACTTACTTTGTGTGTTTTTATTGCCGTTGATGGTTTGTCATAAATATTTAACTTCATTGCAATATATCTAAAGCAAGGAGTTAAAATAAGTGATATTAAATATGCTGTAACAAATGTAATTAAATATAAAATTTCATTATTCATAAATTAAAAAAGTCTGGTCCATTTATCCGTATTATATTTGTCCGTACAAAGTTTTGCCGCTAAATCTATTTCTTCTTTTGTTAAATCTTTATTTATTGTATTACATTTTAAAGAATTTGATAAATTTTTAAAAAATTCATTTGTAAAAGAAATAATCTCTTCCTGAGTAAATTTTAAATGAATAGAACCTTCTACAAGTATTTTTTTACCTCTTCTTCTTTGACAAGAACCCACAATCTTTTTTCCGTTTAACAATAAGTCATCTTTGTATAATGTTTGAACACAATTGTAATTTTTTGTGTTGTCGTTTTCAATAATCGTTTTATCACAAAATATATTTATTTTTTCCAAAGATTTTCTTATGTTTTCATGTAGTATTTTATAAGTCTGTTCCTGATTATAAATATAAGGCCATATTTTATCGGAAACTATTAATGAATACGAAAGATCCGTATTATGTAATACGGATAAACCTCCGGTTAATCTTCTTACAACCGAATAATTGTCTGTTTTTGTTGAAGGAAATTTTTGAAAGTAGCCGATAGTGTATGCCGGACCGGTCCACCTGTAAAATCGAAAAATATCTTCAAAGTTTTCTTTTGTGAAAAAAACTTCATCAAGTGCAATATTTGTACTACAATCTCGTGGAATATCGTTAACACATCTTAAATTCATATTTTCTCTGATTTATAATTCGTTTTTGTAAACAGCTTCAAGAAAAGCATCTACGACTACGGGGCTAAACTGCTTATTTTTATTTGATACTATTTCTTTTATTGCTTCGGATTTTTCCAAACCTTTTCTGTAAGGCCTGTCCGAAGTCATTGCATCATAAGCATCCGCGACTGAAATTATTGTTGCAATAAGAGGAATCTTTTCACCTGTTAAACCGCAAGGATAACCTCTGCCGTCATATCTTTCATGATGATATTTTACACCTAAAGATATATTTTTAAATTCTTTTATCGGTTCCAAAATTTCAGCACCGAGCGTAGGATGTTTTTCAATAAGTTTTATTTCTTCGGGTAATAACTTTTCGGATTTATTTAAAATGTTTTCCGGAATTCCTATTTTGCCGATATCATGCAATAAAGCGGAAATTCTTAATGAATTTTCAAATGTATCATAATCTTTAGTTAAATCTTTCGGAATATATTTTAATAATGTCATTGAGTATTTCATTACTCTTTCGGTGTGCCCGTGTGTATAAGAATTTTTTATATCAATGGCCGTTGCAAGTGTTTCAACCGTATTTAACAGCAATTGTTTGTTTACATCCAATTGATTTTTTATATCATCAAATAATTTTGCGTTCTGTATTGCCATCACGATATCGGAAGCTAAAACCATTAAAAAGTCCATATCATCCATGTCAAAAGAAGAGTTGTCTATTTTATTACCTATAAAGAAGACAACCATCAGCTCTTTTCTAAAAAAACCCGGCACAATCAATTGTGCTTTATACATAAAGGTTTCTTCTTCAAGTTCGGTAAGCAAATTATATATGCTTTCATTGTCTTTGTATTTTTCTTTTAAATCTTTAAGTTGAGAAACTAAAAGATATTCTTTGTTTTCTTTTTTAATATCTTTGTTTAGGAAAAATTGAATAATAGGGTTATTATTCGTTATTTTTGTAAATCCTACGGGAATTTTTAAGCCTTTTTTCCCGCTGGATACATTTATGATATATTCTTTCTTTGCTTTATTATAAAGAAATAACCCGGCATGTTTTATACCGAGATTTCTGGTAAGAGTTCTTACAACCAATCTGGACAAAAGATTCGGATCATGAATCAAAATCATTTGTTTGGCTGTTTTTGATAGATAACTTTTGTAGTCTTTTTTTTGTTCCATTTTTATATATAGGTCAAAACTTTTTTCTTGAAATCTGCAAGATCTATAGGTTTCTGTATATAGTCTGTAGCACCGTTTTCAAGAACTTTTGCTTGATTATCGGAACTTATACTGCCTGTAATTATTACCACTTTTGCATCAGGGTTAATTTCTTTTATCTTTTTTAATACTTCTATTCCGCTTATTCCGCCCAAATGCACATCAAGAAAAACACAATCAAATTTTTCTTTGTTGTATTTTTCCAAAGCCTCTTCTCCGGAAATAGCTAAAACACTATCTATATTTAGCCTTTTTAAAAACCTTCCCATGAAAGCGACTATTTCTTCTTCATCATCAACAATCAAAACTTTTTTATTCAAGACTTACACCTCTTATTTATCACATAAGTATAACAAATGCTTATAAATTTGGCAACTCAATGGTGATATCCGTTCCAACCATGTATTTAGACTCAAACCATATTTTACCTTTATGATTTTCTTCTATCATTCTTTTAACAATGTACATTCCTATACCGGTTCCGGATTTGCATGAAGCTTTTGTTGTAAAAAACGGGATAAAAATTTTGCCGGCAAGTTCTTCTTTTATACCTACGCCATTATCGGAAATTTTTATGATTGTTTTGTTGTTTTTCTGTGTTAAAGATATATTTATATTCGGATTAAATCTAAGTTGTTCCTCATTTTTTAAAAGTTTATATTTTTCTTCTATTGCTTCAAAAGCATTATCTATAAGATTGTAAATGACTTCCGTCATTTGTGATTTTACACCGAGAATAGTGTCTGTATCTTTAAAATCTTTAATTATTGTTAATTTATCCGGAAGATGATGTTTTACTTTCAACATTTCATAAGCCAAATCGATAACTTCTTTGAAAGCAAAAGTTTCAAACATTCTATGTTTTGCTTTCATTTTTGCAAAATCTAAGATACCTTTTATAACCTCATCTGTTTTTATAATATTACTCTTTAAAGATTCGGCAAGTTCATCTATATATTTGAATGTATCTTGAAGTTGTTTGCTTGCATTAAAACAATCTTCGTTATTTTCTTCGAAATCTTTAATTTCGAATTTCAATTCTCCGGAAATCAAAGAAAATTGATTTAATCTGTTTCTTATTTGATGAGCGACACCTTCCGCAAGCCCACCTATTGAAGCGAGTTTTTCGGCTGCAAATATTTTCTCCTGAGCTTGTTTGTATTCATCAAAAAACAAACAATTTTCCATTGCAAGTGAAGTCTGTCTTGCAAGCATCTTAAATATTGTCATATCTTCTTTTGTAAAAATATCATTGTTGTTTTTTTCTCCGATAACCATAAAACCTTTAACCCCGTCATAAAAAGACGGAATTATAAGAGCAGGTCTAAATGGTAAAATTACTGATCGTGCAATAAATTGCGGCATTTCATCAAACAGAAAGGGATCTTCTTTATGTTTAATAAAATTTATAAAAGGATGATCGTAATCATAAGAGAACATTAACTCATCGCTTTTTTGTTTGAAAGATCTTAAAATTTTTACTTCGAAATTTTCTTTGTTTTTATTTTCTAAAAATATTGCGACAAAAGATACTTTTATTGTTTTTAAAAGAACTAAAGATATGAGTTTTAACAGCCTGTCGATATTATGTTCTTTTGCCATACCGCTTGCCGCATGTATTAATAATGTTTGGTAATGTTTATTTTGTGCGAAAAGTATTTTTTCGGCTTTTGATATCGCTTTTTGATATATCAAGAAAAAACCTATTGTTAACATAAAAGTTATGAAATTGGATATGTATATGTTTGTCGAATAAATTAAAATATAGTTAGACAATATTAAAACTAAAAATAACATAAATAAAAATATAAGTATTTTTATTGAGGCTATCTTTATATTTGTAAAGTTGAAACTTGAGATTATTATTGTTGTAGCAAGCATAAAAAACATTATCGTAAGATAGAAAATCGGTTCAAAACTGAAAATGTTGTAGAAAAATAAGTTATCGAAAATAAAAAGTATAAGATATACGCTATATACTAAAATCAAATAAATTATTCTTTGTTTTTGAATGGAAGTAATTTCATCGCTTTGTATGTATTTATAAGCTACGTTTATCGAATAGATAAAAACGATTACAGAAAAAATAAGAAACAGAAAATGAAATTTACCGGCTACGGGGTATAGTCCCCATTGATTACTTTCTACAGTAGATATTATAAAGTTTGAAAAAATCGTCAAAATAATAAATAATGTTGTTGTTCCAAAAATAAGAATTGCGGTAATTTTCTTTATTTTTAAGTTTATGAAATTAAACAAAAAATATGTTGCAAAGAAAGGTATAAGTATGATACCTATAAATCCCAAATGACCTAAAAAATAAGCTGTCTTTTCATTTGCTGTTGTATACATCAAAGCATATGAAATCAGCCATAATAAGAAAGAAGAACTTAATGCGGCAAAGATATACGAACTTATGGTAGCCTTATTCTTGTAAAAAACGAATAATGTTAAAAAAATCAGTATAACTGCCGAAAGATATATAAAAAATTGATATAAACTATACATAACTTCATAGATTATATGAAAACTCTTGATATTTTTCAACATAAATATTCTTGCTAAAACTACAAAAAACTGATAGAATTATAAAATCTAAATCTGTATTGAATTTTAAATAAAAATATAAAATTGAGAGGTGCAAAATGCAAGCTGTAATTATGGCAGGCGGTTTTGGTACAAGATTAAGACCTATTACTTGTAGTGTTCCTAAGCCTATGGCTTTAGTTGCGAACAGACCTATGTTGAGTCACATTATTGAATTGTTGAAGCAACACAATTTTAATGATTTAACCATGATGTTGTATTATCAACCGGAGATTATAAAAAATTATTTCAAAGACGGTAAAGATTTGGGAGTGTCTATAAAATATTTAAGACCGGAAGCGGATTTAGGCACGGCAGGTAGCGTAGGATTTGCGAGAGAAGGTCTCAATGATACTTTCTTGGTTATTTCCGGAGATGTTCTTACCGATTTCGATATTTCAAAAGCTATAGAATATCATAAGAAGAAAAAAGCAATTGCAACTATGGTTTTAACAAGAGTGGAAAACCCCTTACAGTTTGGTGTTGTTATTACAGATAAAAACGGTAAAGTTGAAAGATTTTTAGAAAAACCGTCTTGGGGTGAAGTTTTTTCCGATACAATAAACACAGGTATATATATATTGGAACCGGAAGTATTCAAATATGTTCCGGAAAATACTGACGTTGATTTTTCAAAGAATTTGTTTCCTCAATTATTGAAAGAAGGTAAACCGTTATACGGATATATTGCTGACGGTTACTGGAAAGATATCGGCAACCACGATGAATACAGATTTGCACATTACGACATATTAGATGAGAAAGTAAAAATAAATGTGTTAGGAACAAAGAAAAAGATAAACGGAAAAACCGTCATTCTCGGGAAAAATTCCGTAATTGAAGATGGTGTTGTCGTTGATGACAATGTTATAGTTGGGGATAATACTACAATAAAGAAAGGTGCGAAAATCGGTAAATCGGTTATCGGCTCAAATGTTACGGTTGAAGAAAACGCTTTAATTTTAGGTTCTGTTATTTGGGATGATGTAAATATTGGTCCTAAGGCAAGTTTAAAGGAAGTTGTTATCGGAAATTCTACTAAAATAGAAAAAGGTGCTTCGGTTCAAGTAGGTTCTATTATTGCCGATGAATGTCTTATTGGTGAAAAAGCTACAATAAGAGCAAATTTAAGAATATGGCCGCACAAAATTGTTGAAAAAGGTGCAATTCTTTCATCAAGTTTGGTTTGGGGGGCAAAATGGAACAAAGCTTTGTTTAATGCCTATGGTAGTATTTCCGGGTTAGGTAATATTGAAATCACTCCTGAATTTGCCGCAAAAATCGGTTCAGCTTACGGTGCTTATGTCGGTGGCGGAGCTTATGTTGTAATTTCGAGAGACGATCACAGAACAACCAGAATGATAAAAAGAGGAATAATTTCAGGTATTCTTTCTGCAGGTGTAAATGTAGGTGATATGTTAAATGCACCTATACCTGTTGCAAGATACGAAATCGGTAATGATGGAGAAATCGGCGGTATTCATATAAGACAATCTCCTTATGATGCAAAACTTATCGATATAAAATTCTTCGATAAGTTCGGCAGTGATATCTCTATAAGTCAGGAAAAATCCATAGAACAACTCTTCTTTAGAGAAGATTTTAAAAGAGCAGATATGGACAATGTAGGTATGATTACGGTTCCTCCGAGAGCAAACGAGTTTTATAAAACAGGATATTTAAATACTATACAGAAAAAAGAAGCAACAACTAAAAAAGGAATGAAGATAGTTGTAGACTATGCACATTCAACAGCTTCACTTGTTTTTCCTACAATTTTAGGAGAATTAGGTATAGATGTTGTTGCTTTAAATGCTTACATAGATGCTAAAAAAATAACAAAAAGCAAAGAAGAATTTGATCATTCTTTGAACCAATTATCAGATATTGTAACAACATTAAAAGCAGATGTCGGTTTCTTGTTTGATAACGGTGCGGAAAAAGTTTTTCTTGTAGATGAAAGAGGGAAAATTATAGATAACGATACGGCAATGCTTGTTATGGCATACCTTGTTATGTCGACATACAAAAAAGGTACAATAGCAGTTCCTGTTACCGTATCATCGGTTATTGATGAACTTGCAAAACAGTTTGATTTCAAAATAATAAGAACAGGAACAAGTCCGAGAAGCATAATGAAAGCATCAAAAGAAAAAGATGTTATCTTTGTTGCAGATTGTAACGGCGGGTTTATATTCCCTGAATTCCAAAACTCGTTTGATGCAATGTATGCGGTAGGTAACTTAATAAAAATGTTATCTCAAACGGAATTCACCATAAGTATGATAAGAAGAGAAATTCCTTCTTTTGAAGTATTCCATAAAACAATACCTTGTGCATGGGATAAAAAAGGTCAGACAATGAGATATGCGATAGAATATGCAAAAGGTAAAAAAACAGAGCTTATAGACGGTGTAAAAATATTTTTGGATAACGGTTGGGTATTACTTCTTCCGGATCCCGATGAAGCTTATTTCCATATTTGGGCGGAAGCAAGAGATAAAACAACCGCAAAAGGTTTTATAGATATTTATACCGATAAATTAATGGAGTGGCAAAAATAATTTTTGAAGAATAGTGCAATATCGGTAATCATAAATTGTAAATTATAAATTGTCTTATTAAAGGGGTAATAAAATGATTAAATTCGGAACATCCGGTTGGAGAGGAATTATAGCAGACGATTTTACTTTCGATAATGTAAAAATCGTTACACAGGCAATAGCAAATTATCTTATAAATGACGATAAAGAATACAAAAAAGATAAAGCTGTTATAATCGGTTATGATACAAGATTTTTGTCTGATAAATATGCAGATATTTCCGCTGAAGTTTTAGCAGGAAATAAAATAAAAGTTTTGTTATGTAAAAGAAATACACCTACACCGGTTATAGCATATGATATCGTCAATAACAAACTTGCCGGCGGTATAAATTTTACGGCAAGTCATAACCCGCCGGAATACAACGGTATAAAATTTTCTCCTTCTTGGGGTGGTCCGGCATTGCCTGAAACGACACAAAAAATAGAAAAATATTGTGCACAAATAAAAATCGGTGATGTAAAAAGCATAAGCCTTGCAGAAGGTTTGAAATCCGGAATAATAAAATATTATGATCCGAGACCAGCATACTTAAAAAGAATAAAACAGTTGGTTAATTTTAAATTGTTAAAAAAATCCAATTTAAAAGTTGTTGCAGACATTTTACACGGAACAGGTGACGATTATTTGGATACATTGCTTGAAGCCGCAGGTATGAGATTGAAAGTGTTGAACAAAAAAAGAGATCCTTTGTTCGATGGTCATTCTCCGGAACCATGTGAAGCAAATTTAAAAGAATTGAAATCAATAATAAAGAAAGAATCTTACAAAATCGGTCTTTCAGTAGACGGTGATGCAGACAGATTCGGTATTGTAGATTCCGACGGAACATTTATTACACCTAACCAGGTAATTCCTATATTGTTGTATCATTTAAACAAAACAAGAGGTTGGAAAGGTGTTGTTGTAAGAAGTGTTATGACAAGCCATATGATAGACAAACTTGCAGCAAAGTTAGGTATTGAAGTTGCTGAAACACCTGTAGGATTTAAATATATCGGAGATATATTAACACAAAGACCTAAAGATTTTATTATCGGTGGTGAAGAGTCCGGCGGACTTACAATAAGAGGACATGTTCCGGAAAAAGACGGTATAATTGCATGTTTGCTTATGGCGGAAGCTGTTGCTATGAACAAAAAATCTTTAAGTGCAATATTGAAAGATATTACAAAACTTACAGGACCTGTTGTAACGGCAAGAGAAAATTTCAGACTTCCTAAAGAAGCTATGGAAAAGTTCAGACAAACTTTGCAGAAAAAAGCTCCTGAAAAAATTGCGGGAATGAAAATACAAAAAGTTGTTACTCTCGACGGATACAAATTTATATTGGATGAAGATACTTGGATAGGTTTCAGATTGTCCGGTACGGAACCTATAGTTAGATTGTATGCCGAAAGCACAACAGCCTCAAAATTAAAGAAGTTAGTATCTGCAGGAGAAAAGTTTATAAATGGCAAATAGAAAAAATTTACAATCTGTCGGAACAGATAATTCAAAAAAAGAAAAAAAAGGTATTGTAAAAAAATCTTTCATATCGGGTTTATTGGTATTGTTACCGGTATGGCTTACAATATTTATAATACTGTTTGTTTTTAAATGGATTAGCAGTCTTTCTCTTCCGATACTTTCACCGTTTTTAAAACTGTTTACATCGGATTCTCAATGGGTGGAAATATTAGCAAAAATAGCAAGTTTCTTTTTGACTCTTATAATAATTTTCTTCGTGGGTTTTTTAACTAATTTGTGGTTCGGTAAAAAACTTTATGAGTTTTTTGAGAATATTTTTACAAAAATTCCTTTAATAGGAACAATATATTCCGCTTTAAAAAAACTATTTTCGTTTTTCGCAACAACCGATGATACTACAAAGAACTTTCAAAAAGTTATTTTCGTTCCGTTTCCTACGAAAGATTCTTATTGTGTAGCTTTTTCTACCGGTGAAAAAATAATTAACGGGCAAAAATATATTTCTACTTTTATGCCTTCCACACCAAACCCTACAACAGGTTTTTTAATGTTGGTAAAAGCGGAAGATGTTATAGAATGTGAATATACCGTAGAACAGGCTATACAGTACATAATTTCCGCCGGAATAGTTCAGGGTAATCAGAAACAGTTAGGAGAAAAAAATGGCTCAGTATAAGGCTCCGAGAGGTACACACGATATATATGGCCAAATGGCTTTGGCTTTGGAAGAATTAGATAAAATATCAAGAAATGTTTTCAGAAAACATAATTTTAAAGAAATAAAGACTCCTATGTTTGAAGATGTTTCTTTGTTTACAAGATCTATAGGTGAAGCTACTGACATTGTTGAAAAAGAAATGTATGTTTTTGAAGACAGAAAAGGGAGAAAACTTGCTTTAAGACCGGAAGGAACGGCATCTTTGGTGAGAGCATATATCGAGCACAGACTTGATATGGAAGAACCTATAGGAAAATTCTTTTATTGCGGTGATATGTTTAGATATGAAAGACCTCAAGCAGGCAGATACAGAGAGTTTTTGCAAATGGGAGCCGAATATTTAGGTAACCCCAACCCTAATGCCGATGTTGAAATAATACTTCTTGCAAAAGAAATTTTATCTACATTAAATATAAACGATGTTGTAATACATATTAATTCTTTGGGTTGTGCAAATTGCAGACCTGTATTCAGACAAAAATTAGTTGATTATTTTTCTTCAATACAAGATTTGTGCGAAGATTGTAAAAGAAGATTGGAAAAAAATCCGTTAAGATTGTTGGATTGTAAAATAGATTCTCAAAAATTTCAAAATGTTCCTACAATGCAGGAATGTTTATGTGACGATTGTAAAAATCATTTTGAGCAAGTACAGACGTTATTAAAATCTGTGGATTGTAAATATGTTGTTGATGATAAACTTGTAAGAGGTCTTGATTATTATACAAGAACCGTATTTGAAGTAAGATCTAATGCCGTAGGTTCTCAAGATGCAATTTGTGCCGGTGGAAGATACGATAATTTGGTAAAAGAATTAGGCGGGCAGCAGATACCGAGTGTTGGTTTCGCGTTAGGTTCCGAAAGAGTTTTAATGGCTGCACAAAATACCGGTTTTTTCGATAAGTTACCTAAAAACGATCTTATATTTATTGCGCTTGCGGATAACGAACTTTTTAACGAAGCATTTAAGTTTGCAAATAATTTAATATTGAACAAAGACAATATAAGACAAAAATTCAATTTACAAAATAACATTGTTGTAGAAGGTCCGTTTTTGAATAAGAGTTTAAAATCGCAATTCAAACTTGCCGATAAGTTAGGTGCATCAAAAACAATTTTGTTCGGTAAAACAGAATTTGATAACGGTAAGATTCTTGTAAAAGATATGAAAACTCAACAACAAGAAGAAAAAACTTTAGCCTAAGGCTAAAGTTTGAAGATTAGAAGATTAGAAGAATAGAAGATTGGAAGTAAAATTGTATTTTTGCTTTGCAAAAATTTATTTGTTATCAAAAATCGCATAGCGATTTTTACTGCTTAACCTCCAATCCTCCAATCCTCCAATCCTCCAATCCTCCGATCCTCCAATTACACGCTCCGTCTTCCGCTCCGGAACTTCCGTCCTTGGTCGCCGGAGCATCCGAATCTCTACTGGGCGAAGATTGAGCTTCTTGACGCGGAAGGCAAAGTCGTTCACTCTCGGCGTGAACGGTTCGGGGTGCGCAAACTGGAGGTGCGGGGTGACAAGTTCTACCTGAACAATCATCCGTACTTTCTGCGTGGGTTCGGTGACGACAGCGTGTATCCGATCACCGGCATGCCGCCGCCTGACCGCGAGGTGCACCTTGCCCATCTGAAGAAGGCGCGAGCGGCGGGCTTCAACTTCGTGCGTCTCCACACGCACTGCGAGGTGCCGGAGTATTTCGAGGCGGCGGATGAGGCCGGTATTATGATTCAGGCGGAGTTGCCGTACTATACCGATGTGCCGACGGAGGCGTTCACGTTCGATCCGCTCCGCGACCTGCGCGAGCTGCAGGCGCACTACAGGCGCCATCCGTCGTTCGCGGTCTATTGCGGCGGCAACGAGGGACGCCTCGGACCGTACGTCGAGAAGGAGATGTATGCGTTCGTGAAGCGTACCGATCCCGATCGGCTGGTCATCCATCAGGATGGTGACCGGTGCGAATGGCTCAAGTACGATGACGAGGAAGGGAGCAACGACCCCGGCAATTCCGACTACGACGTCGGCCCGCGCGACATCTGGCAGCGCGGCTCGTTCCGCACGGGACGGCCATTCGTCTGTCACGAATACCTTAACCTCTGCGTCAAGCAGGATACGCGCATCGAACCGCTCTACACGGGCGCCTGGGCGGCGCCGGACACGCGCAAGGATCGCGCCGCCTGGCTCGCCGCGCGCGGACTTGACCTCGCCTGGGGCGATGCGCTCCAAGATGCCCAGCATGCGCTGCAGGGCGTTTACCAGAAGCGCGGACTCGAATGGGCGCGCAAGGATCCGTACTGTGGCGGCTATTGCTTCTGGACGG
>JAEEGK010006863.1_pt1 | contig 27259 bp, 12 predicted proteins | sample 8958771 | NCBI WGS metagenome assembly JAEEGK01 (sample SAMN16246547, study PRJNA631951) | gut metagenome | biome: gut microbiome; feature: rumen; material: SC-attached | host: Bos | place: Iran: Karaj | collected 2018-10 | reverse complement strand
CTTCCATTCGAAGCCTTTCGCCGTGACGGTCACGTTGTCAGGATTCGTGATGGTGGCGTTCAGCGTGACGGTGGTCTGTGTGGCGCCGCTGGCAGCATTGGTGGCTACCGTCGGGTTGGTGATCACAGGACCGGAGCCGCTACAGTCGGTAGTGAACGTATAAGTGGAGTAATCGCTCATACCTGTAATGCTGTACAATTCCGTTCCGTCAGGTCCGATGAGAGAGAAGCCAGCCTCAGCGTCGTAGCTGCCGGAATTCCATTCAAGGCTTGTGCTGACACCGTCGCAGAGAGTCAATATCATCGTATCAACGGAAGCAACACTACCGCCACCATGACTTAAGGCTGCAAGTTCGCCAACCACCACATCATTCTGTTTCACAATCAAAGAGCCGCCGTTCCAGCCGTCACCATAACTATCGTTGAGGATGAAGGTGTAGGCACACTGGTCAGCAACATCGCACAACGGAGTGATGAAAGAGGCGGTAAGATACTGTGAGGTTTCATCGTTACCACAGTCAGCCTGAACACGCACATCGTAGTTAGTGCCTGCTGTCAAGCCGGTAAGCTGATAGCTCGTTGCAGAAGCCGTGGCGGTAGTCCAAGAAGTTTCGCTGGATTCTTTGTACTCCACATTCCAAGAGGTCTCGTCTCCACCAGGTGTCCAAGTAAGGTCAGCGCTGTTCAAGCCAATGTTCGAAACAATCAGGTCGGACGGTTTGGGACAAGCGAGAGTTGAAATGGAAACATTATAGATAATTGCGCCAGGTTGCGTGCCTTGGCTGGGGTCATTCTTCCAAACAAACACGAGTTTCGCGGTAGAAGTAGCATCAGGAGCATCATTGGGGTTAGGCATTGAAGCTTCCACATGAAGTGTATTACCGTTAGTCAAATTCAGTTTGTAAGGATAAGAAGTGTAACCTGTCTGGGAAAGGTAGTCGGAGAAATCCATTGCATTGGTGGAGTAGCTGTTTGTGGCGAAATCAGGGACAGTGGTGGCTGCAGGGAATTCGCTGGAAGCAGGTGCCAGGAATACCTTCAAGTAGTCGTACATGCCCTCACCGCCGATTTGGACATCAAAGCTGACGTTAAACTCCGTTGCATCGCCAATGGTGAACAGTTTCTCTGCGGTCACGACGGAAATTGAGCTGACGTTGTAACCGGGTGTGGCGCCATTGTCCGTGACGAACAGTGCGTTGGCACTGTCAACAGAACCAATAGTCCAGTAGTTGGGACATGCACCGTTGTTGAGCAACCATGCTTGATCGGAACCATCAGCGAAATCCGTGCTGTAAGGAATAGCCTCCGCCTCCATCAACGTGGAGAAGGAGGACTGCATAGACATGCTTTCGGTGCCATCGCTACAGTTGTTGGCAACTCTCCAGAAATAGGTTGAGGAAGGTGTGAGGTTAGAAAGAGTATAGACACCATCGTTCAGCGAAACATTTTGTTCCACGCTCCAGTCAGCGTCGTTAGGTCTTTTGTAATAGACATTGAAATCGTTGTCGTTGGAAATCCAAGTCAGATCAACGGAAGTGGTGGTGGCGTTAGAAGCTGCCAAACCGGTGGGTTCAGTACAAGCGGGTATTTCCATAACCATAACATCGTCAAGCCAATAGTACCAAACACTACTGTTGGAATTCTGGCGGAAAGCGATGCATTTATTGCCGCCTGTCATCGTGACGGAGTTCAAATCAACAGTGTACATGTTCCAATCTGTGTTGGCCGGTTGGATGATAATAACGGACTCGAATGTCGTAACATCGTTCGGGTCACTCATCACACCCACTTCAAAGGTGCCGGAAGAGGTGGTGCTCTCCGCCTTCAAGGCAAATTTCACACGAAGAGTGTTAATATCGGCTTCAAATTGCGGCGTAACAGCAGTAGTGGGAGACGTGGTCAACGATTTGAAATAAAGGCTGTTGGGGCCAGAGTAGTTATAGTTGGAGGTGACATACGGAGCATTGTTGTAAGTAATCGGGAAGCTCCAGCAGTTCGGTCTTGTGGTTGTGCTGGCGCTGTAAGAATCGAAATTCTCGGTGAAAGGCAGTTCGGTGATGACATCGCAAGCGGTGAAGAAAGTCAGAGGACCAACCCACAGGCTTGAATCTTCAGAACCGCAAATAGCGCGCACATACACATCGTAAGCGGTGGCAGTGGCCAGATCGTTCATGGTGAAGCCGGGATCACCGGAAATGTTTTCCTCTTCGCCCGTGCCAAGTGTGAAACCATGCAAACCGTATTCAACAACCCATTCGGATTCTTGATCGCCAGGAGTCCAATAAATGTCAGCAGAAGAGGTGGTAACGTTGGAATCGGCCAAGCCGAGAGGAGTCGGGCAGCTGTTCACTGAAACCGTGACGTTGGAGACAACGGCGCCGGGCATTACACCGGAAGAAGTGTCATCTTTCCACAAGAAGACTAACTTGGCGGTAGAAGTGGCATCCGGATTCTCGTTCGGGTTGGGCATCTCCACATCCACATGGATAGTGTTGCCTTGGGTCAGGTTGAGCTTATAAGGATAGCTGGATGATCCTGTCTGGGAAAGGTAATCGGAGAAATCCACAGCATTGGTGGAATAGGAATAGTCGGCGTAACTCGCAGAAGATGTGGAAGCGGGATATGTGGCCGTTGCCGGAGCAAAGAACACCTTCAGGTAGTCATAACTGCTCTCACCACCCACGTTCACGTCAAAGCTGATGTTGAAAGAGACATCTTCACCCACGGTGAACAACTTTTCAGCGGTAACAATAGTGTAGCTCGTGTTGTCATAGCCAGGGGTGACACTGTCATTGGTGACAAACAAAGCATCCACATCGTTTGCCGTACCAATCGTCCAGAAGTTGGAGCAGTTGCCATTGTTCAGATACCAATCATCGTCGGGATCCGAGAAATTTGCAGTATAAGGCAGTTCAACAGGAATCTGAGTGGTGGTGAACGTGAAGGAGACGGTTTCCGACACTCCGTCGTCATTGTCAGAGCAGTCCGTGGTCACGTAAATGGTGTAGCTCGTGTTCGGCGTGAGGTTCGACATTGTGAACGACTCAGTGGTAGCCACATCTGTAGTGCCTTCGCCGGGAACAAAACCAGCAGGACCGTATTCAATGTTGAAAGCGGAAGCGGCACACTGCCAAGTAACGGTAGCTTCTTCAGCGGTGACATTGTCAAGGGCCAGAGCTGTGGGTGCCGGGCAAGCCACCGTGGTGGTGAAGGAGATGGTCAGAGTGGCATCTGGGTTAGCTTCTTGGGTTCCACAGTCGGTAATCACATACACATTGTAGGCCGTCTCAGGATCCAGACCCGTGATGTTGGCGAAAGTGTCAGTGACCGTAACGGTCATCCAATCATCTTCACTTGCGGAAGCTTCTTTATAATAAACTGTCCAAGAGCTATGGTTCTCGTCATTGTCTATCCAAGAGATGGTGGCAACGTGTCCGCCAATGTTAGAGGCAGCCACGCTGGTCTTCACAGGAGAAGGACAGCTGGGAGACAGGGAGACGATGAAATCATCCAAGTTCCAGGAAGCACTGGCGCTGGTGTTGGAGTAGCGGAGGGCGATACGTCCTTCGGTGGCCTGCACGCCGTTGAAGTCAAACGGTCCCATATAGTTGCCGTTGCCTGCATTGGCACCGCCGCGCGGTCCGGGTCTGCCTGCGTCAGCAAGCAATTCGAAAGTGGTGGGATCGTTGATGTCCGTGATGACACCCACTTCAAGGGTACCCAATGTGGTGCTGGTTGCGGTGGCCCAGAAGGAGAGACGAAGATCGGCGATATCGTTGGAGAATTCAGGAAGCACAAGCATATTGTTTGCACCCTTGAGCTCGGCTGAATTGACGCCGGAATGGCAGGACTGGCCGTAACTGCAATAAACGAACGGACCGTGGTAAGTGGCATCTGTGACAGGTGTCTCCCAACAGACGAAAGGTTGCTCGCCGCTGCCGACATAACCCTCAAAATCTTCAACCCAAGGGGTTTCCACGGTAACAGTGATAGCATCGCAAGCCGTATTGAAGGAAACGGGCAGGGAGATGGCAGAAGAATCTCCATCGCAAAGGGCACGCACTTGCACCGTATAGGTGGAGCTGGCATTCAAACCCGTGAACGTGTAACTGTCGCCATTCGCAATGTAGTAACCGCTCATAGCTCCGCTCAAATAAACGGCATATTCGGAAGCATCGCCTTGCCAAGTGATGGTGGCGCCGTCAGTAGTCTGGTCGGTGACTGCCAAGCCGGTGGGTTGCATACAAGAGAGACCCACAATGGAGATGTTATCCACCGCAGCCGGAGGATTCTCACCAGAAGAACTGTCATTACGCCAATAGAACACAACACGTTTGGATGTGCCGATGACATTTTGGAGGATGACGTCAAAATGAGTCCAGCCTGACAACAGGTTGGATTGGTAGAGCAATGCGGTACCGCTCGGGGCACCGGAAGTCGGGATTGCTGCACCACCGTCCATCAAATAAACGGACAAATAGTCATATTTGGTAGAAGTGCCTTCACCATTGACATTGTAATCAAAAGCGAGATGCCATTCCAGCATATCTTCGCCGAACACCACGTCAAGAACTGCGTAAGCATCAGAAGAGCTTCCATTGCTGTAACCGTTGGTCACGCCGTTGTCGTTAGAAATGTAGAGAGCATGAACAGTGGAATCGGTGGCGTCTTCATCCAACACACCGGTGGCACTGCCGATATACCATCCGTTAGGACCGCTGTTTTGGATAATGAAATCGGTAATACTTTCAGGATCCGTCTCGAAATTCTGAGTGAACGGAAGTTCTACGGGCACGTTGAGCGTGGTAAACGTAACATTGCGCCAGATACTCGTGTCTCCGTTGCTGCACATGTTGGCCACACGGACATTGTAGGTGGTGTTGGGGGTCAGAATGTTCGAGAAATCATAGGTCGTGTCAGTGGGATATACAGTGACAACGTCATCGTCATTCCATTCAATATTGGAGGGTTTGCATTGCAAAATATAAGTGCCTGCATCTTCAGGGGTTCCCCATGAAATCGTGGCATTGTCAGAAGAAACATTCGAAATACTCAAAGAGCCGGTAGCATGACAACTGATATCACCAGGGATCATTTCCAACTTGATTTGGTTTTTCACACCAAGGCGGCTAGTTGCTGTGTAACTTGCGCCAACAGCGTCGTAGTCCACATTATCGTCATAGGCATACATGGCACAGTCGGATGTACCGTCGAAGACGCGGCAAGCAAGACCGCTGCTATACGACAAATTGCCGTCCACGATAAGACCAAGGTTACTGGCTCCATCGTAGAAAAACGGAGTGTTGAACGTAACGGTCGTCCACTGGCCAGCCACGAACGTGACGACCCCATCAAAGACCAAATCAGCGGCTGAGACATTGAACCAGTCGGTTGTGCTGGTAAAAGACGTCTTGTCCGTGTTGATCATGTAGATCTTGACGTTCGGGGACTTTTCTGAACCTCCGTTGTAGAATGCTATACTGTTGATAGTGCCGGGCATTCCGACTTCTTCCGCAGTATAGATCTGCTCGGAGAGCGTGTTGTTGTAAAACGAGTAGATTGGCAGGTAACTGTTGGTATTGGTACCACCATCACCCAAAATCTCCACGACTTGCTGCGCTGACGCTTGCCAGGATCCTAACCCCAGCAAAATTGTCAACATCAATAGTAGTAACTTTTTCATACTGTTTTGATTTTGTGAATATTATAGTTAGTTAATCTAAAAATTTCCATTTTTAAAATTCAAACGGCAAAGGTACGATATATTTTTTTCAAAAATGAATTGTTGATAACTTGTTGATAACTCAAATGAAAACCTTCCCGATTTTGCCACCGTTGGTTTGTATTATGACGTGCGACGTATGACGTATGACGTGTGGTGGAATGGAAATGAAATGCCGAAAGTCATTGTCATTGTCATAGTTATAGTTATTGTTATTGTCATTGTCATAGTCCCAAAAAAGGCCGTCACCATTACTGGCAACGGCCTTTTGCGGTTTACGATTTACGATTATCGCAAACTGAAACCATAAAGGGCGAGGATTCCTCCCCGCCCTTATCATCTAGTCATCTTATCATCTCATCCTCTACTTCTTCACGAACGTCTTCGTCGCCACACCTTGTTCGGTGGTCACGCGCACGAAATACATGCCGTTGGCGAGACCGGAAACGTTGATGCGGGTCGGATTGTCAATCACGTTCACCGTGTTGATCAATTTACCATAGACATCAAACACCTCCATGCTCTTGACGTTGACATCGCCGTCAATGCGGACATCAACGTACTCGTTGGCAGGGTTCGGGTAGAGGGCAATGCTGTTGAGCAGATAGCTCTCGATACCGTCAACCAACGTGGTCACCGTCAGGATGTCGGACCACTCGCTGAGGTTGCCGTCGCCGCAGTTGGCCTGCACCTGCACTTGATAAGTGGTCTCGGCGGTAAGGTTGGTGAAGTCGTAGTGGTTCGTGTTCGCGACGGCGGAAGAGAGCTGGCCGTTCAACGGACGGTACTGGATGTTCCAGCTGCTCACATTGGCATTGTTGTTCCAAGTGACGGTGAAGCTCTCCTTGGTGATGTTGGATGCTTCGAGACCTGTCGGCACTTCGCAAGGTTGAACCTCTTCAGGCAACGTGTTGAACGTCATCTCGTCGCCATAGACGGTGGTGCCGTTGTAGGTGATGAATGCCTTGAAGGTGTAGCTCGTGTTCGGGGTCAAGTTGGTGAGGCTGGCCGTGAAGGTGTTGCCCGTGCCAGTGCCGGCAATCGGCGCGTAGGTGCCGCCCATGGTGGTCTTCCATTCGAAACCTTTCGCCGTGACGGTCACGTTGTCAGGATTCGTGATGGTGGCGTTCAGCGTGGCGGTGGTCTGTGTGGCGCCGCTGGCAGCATTGGTGGCTACCGTCGGGTTGGTGATCACAGGACCAGGGCCGGAGCCGTTAGAGGTGACGGCGATGTCGTCAATACAGCAGGAATAGTAAGATGAGCTGTGATTCCAATGGAAACAGATGTTACCGTTGGCGGGGATGTCAGCGCCAGTGAAATCAACGCTGATTGTGTCTCCAGCCGAAGAGCTCACAGACGGAATGGTAGCCACAGCTACGAAGGTGCTGGCCATGTCACTGACATTCGTCACATAACCCACGGTCAGAGTGCCGTAAGAAGTGCTCTCCATAGCGCGCCAGAAGTTCAGGTGCAGCGTGTTCAAGCTTTGATCGAATGCCGGAAGTGCCGCGTATGCATCAGAGCCGGCGGCACCGCAGGTGAAGACCATGCAGTTCGTGTCGCTGTGTACATAGTGGTAAGAACCCTCGGAGGTGATGTGCGGGGCACCGTAGGTGGTGTTGGTGCTGTAAGTGGTCCAGCAGTTGGGAGCGATACCATTGGCATCAGTATAGGTGGTGCCGGTATAGCTATCGAAATTCTCCGTGTAAGGAAGGGCTATGGTTTCACAAGCTGTTGCGAAATAGACACTTGACGAAGAGGAGACACCTTCAACACCACAGTCGGCCGTCACATTGACAGTGTAGGAAGTGGCGGTGGCCAGGCCGGTGAGTTCGTAAGTGGTTTCGGTGGTCGTGACAGTGGTGCCGCTGCCAGGGGTGAAGCCAGCCTCACCATACTCCAAGGTGAAGGAGTCTGCGTTGCTGAACCAGGTGATGGTCGCGGCATTGGTGGTGATACCGGAAACTGCAAGGTTCTGCGGTGCAGGGCAAGCCACCATTGTAGTGAACTGGATGGTATGGGTGGCATCCGGAACTTCTTCGGGCGTAGCACAGTTGGTGATCACATACACATCGTACGTGGTTTCTGGAGTAAGGTTGGTAAGAGTCACCGAAGTACTGGAGGTAATCTCTGTCAGCCAGGCATCGTCTTGGGCGGCGCTGGCCTCTCTGTAATACACAGTCCAGGAATTGTGCTCCGGATCGTTGTCGATAAAGGAGATGGTGGCGTTGTGACCGTCAACGTCAGAAGCGGTGACACTGTTCTTCACAGGGGAAGCGCAGGCAGGGATGTTCTCGACAGTGACGTTGTCAATGCTCAGGTAGTAGTTGTTAGCCGTTCCGCCTGTGTATTTAAACACGATGTAGCCCGTGGTAACAGAGGCAGGAATGGTGTTCAACATTTCAGTGACCTCGGTCAGAGTGGTAGTCTGCGTATAGGTTGCCAGCTCCACGAAGGAGGTCTCGTCTGTGAAGTCCGTCATATAACCTAATGAAAGGGTACCGTTGGACGCAGTCGTTCCTTCGTTACGATAAGTAAAGGTGATTTGCAGCGTGTTGAGGTTGGCAGCAAATTCGGGAAGAACTGCGTAAAGAGGCGTGGCCGAACTGGATTTGAAGAACAGACAGTTGCCAGAAACGGCGTATGCGCTGTAAGCTGACAAGAACGCAGACGGGTAGGTACTTGATGTCGTACTTCTGTTCAAGAATGTCCAACAAAGCGGCAGATTATCATCCGGATAACTTGACGGTGCTGTCGAACTAGTAGTTGAAGAAGTGTAATTGTCGAAGTTCTCACTATAAGGCACAGAAATAGCTTCGCAAGCAGTAATGCCCGTACAAGGATTGCTCCAGATGCTCTGGTCACCAGTACCACAAATGGCACGAACATAAAACTCGTACTGGGTAGAGCTCGTCAAGCCCTGCACTACAAACGGGTTGGAATCAGTTGTGACAAGAGTGGCATTCTCACCCTCGGGATCAAAGCCGTAAGGACCATAAACGATCTCCCATGAGGTTTCTTCGCCACCAGCTGTCCAAGACAATGTCAGAGATGTAGTGGTGGGATTTGATGCCGTCATTTCCGAAGGACGCGGACAAGTTGGGATGACCTGCACAAATATATCGTCCAAACTCACGTAATAATTGTTGTTCGTTCCACCAGTATATTTGAAAGCCATGAAACCTTCAGTAGCTTCGACAGTGTCTAACACCACCGTTACCTCTGTCATAGAGGTAATACGCGGGAAGCTTGCCAGCTCCACAAAAGAGCTAGCATCCGCACTATTCGTCATATAACCAAACGAAAGAATACCGTTAGACTCGCTAGTACCTTCGTTTCGATAAGTGAATGTAATCTGCAAGGTATTGAGAACAGCATCAAATTCAGGAAGAACCGCGTAAATAGGAGTGGACAAACTGGATTTGAAGAACAGACAGTTGCCGGAAACGGCGTATGAGCTGTAAGCAGTCAAAAATGCGGACGGATAAGTGCTTGATGACGTGCTTCTGTTCAAGAATGACCAACAAAGCGGCATAACGTCATCTGGATAGCTTGACGGTGCAGATGAAGAGGTAACTGTTGTAGTGTATTCGTTGAAATTCTCACTGTAAGGAACAGACACCAAGTCACATGCTGTGGCTACTTGTACGGCAGAGCTCCAATCACTGTAATCAGACCCGTCACATACAGCACGCACATAGAATTGGTAGATTGTGGAATTGTTCAGTCCCTCAAGCTCGAAAGGAACGGAATAGGCTGTCTCCACATTAACATCTTCGGAATTAGGATCAAAACCGGGAGCTCCGTATGCGATTTCCCATTCAGTAGCGGTTCCCGTTTCCGTCCAGGACAACTCAACGCTGTTCGTAGTAACATTGGAGACCTGCAAATGTAACGGTTTGGGACAACTCGGAATAAAATCTACCACAATGTTGTCAACATAACCGGAATTGTAACTGGATGCCGGCTGCGGAGCCTTAAGAGCGATAAAACCACCCAAGCCTTCGTATTGGCTTAACGGTACCTCAAAGTTCGCATAAGAGGTGGACGAAATGACGAGAGTGTCGATGGGTTCAAATGACGTTTTATCACTTGGATTGCTCATAACACCGACCACCAGAGTAAGTGTATAAGAGGAATTTGCACGTGCGTCAAAGGAAAGTTGCAGTGTATTGACCGGATAGAGCGTCGGGTCGAACAAAGGCAAAATCGCAATCTGATCATCGTAAGTGCCTGCGGTTATGTACGAGTAGAATCGCAAGGAATTCGCACCGGAAGCAGCGTATGTAGAGCTATTGTAAACAATCGGATAGCCGGAATAGCTTGAATTTGTGCCATGATTGTTGTAGCTCCAGCAAGTCGGCAGGTTGTTGGTTGAGCTTGTCGTGCTCGTGCTGCCTGGAATGCTGTCAAAATTCTCCGTGAAAGGCAATGTGGTCAACGGCTCACACGGCGTCGTGAATGTCATAAAAGAGGCAAAGGACTGAGATCCGTCGATACAAGTGGATGTCACATACACATCGTAGCTCGTCTGTTCATTAAGATCTGTAAGAGACACCTCTGGAGTACCTGTAACGTCTATCTCTGTGCCTTCCCCATGTTCAAATCCATGTACACCATACTCAACCGTCCAGGAAACACCATCGTTGTCTTCCCAGGAAATGTCTGCAGAGTTGCTGTTCAGGTTTGTCACAGCCAAATTCTCGGGATTCGGGCAAGCCACAACACTTACTGACAAATTGGAGATAATAGCACCGGGCTGATTGCCGCTACTGCCATCATTCTTCCACACGAACACCACTTGTGCTGTAGAATTTGCATCTGGATTCTCGTGAGGGTTCGACATGATAGCATCAATATGAACTATGTTACCACCGGTCAGATTAAACTTATAAGCAATATTGGATGAGCTCGTGGATTGAGACATATAGTCCGAGAAATCGAATGCATACGTGGAATAGCTGTTGCCAGCCCATGTCGGAGCAGTTGTCGCCGCTGGATATAGCTCGGTTTCGGGAGCGAAGAAGAGCTTGATGTAGTCGAATGAGCTTTCACCGCCCACCATCACGTCAAAGCTGACCTGATACTGGGCTGCGTCACCAATCGTGAAAAGTTTGGCGGCAGATACCACAGATATGTTAGAGACAGAATATCCCGGATTGGTTCCATCGTTGGTGATATACAAAGCGGTGGCCGTGGTGTCCGGAATAGTGCCCATCGTCCAGTAGTTGGAACAAGTGCCGTTGTTCAGCAACCAAGCCTGGTCTGACTCCTCACTGAAATCGGTCTCGTACGGCAAATCCACAGGAATCATTGTGGTCATGCAAATAATCGGATCACCAGCATTTTCTGTGCCGTCACTGCAAATCGAAGATACATATATAGAATAATTGGAGGCAGGTAGCAAATCCTGCAGCGTGTAGGTGCTGTCATCAGACAAAGAGACATTGGAAATTTCCACATATTCTTCGTCACCAAGTGCTTTAAAATAAACATTGAACGCACTTTCCTCACCAGGATTCCACTTCAAGGTCACGCTGTTGGTGGTAGCGCCAACAAAAGCCAATTCTGTGGGAGCCTCGCAGGCAGGAATAGGCATCACCTTCACATCGTCAAAGTACCATCCGTAAGAGGTGGTACTTTCCACGTAACGACGGAAGACAATATAGCCGCCATCAACATCCACGGTGTCAAAATCCACCATATATTGAGCCCAATTGGTAGAGCCTATATTCACAGCCGACCAACTTTTAATCAGTGTAAAGGTGGTGGGATCTGCCAAATCCGTCATAACACCAACTTCTACATGGCCATAGTAGTTAGTGGTACCGGCCGGTTTCATCCAGAAGCACAGACGAAGCATGCTAAGGTCTTCTTCGAATTGAGGCAATGCCATGATAATGGGGTATGCAGAGGTATTGCTCAAATACAGATAGCCTGTTCCAGCATGGGCTGTGGTAGCAGAATTATTGACATAGGGATATTCGTAGGTAGATGAATAACCGGCAATTCGAGTCCAGCAGTCCGGGAAAGAATAGTTGGCATAATCCTCGAACTGTTCAAAGTAAGGCATTTCAGCAACAGAGATGGCCACACATTCGGTTTTGATTCCTACATTCTTCCATGCGCTATTACCAAAGCTGCATGTGTTTGCTACACGAACATTGTAGTAAGTGTTGGGATCCAAACCGGTGATATTATAGAAAGTGTCGGTAGGATAAACAGTAACAACATCGTCGTCCTCCCAATCAATATTTTTAGCCTTGTATTCAAGGACATAACCGTTGGCATCCTCAGGAGCGGACCAGGATACAGTTGCCTCTTCCGAGGTAATATCCGTAACAGATAAATTGGCCACAGGAAAACAGAAGTCGCCACTAGATGTCACATACAACTGAATGTTGGGAAGCATGGTCGAGCGAGTACCGGTAGAAGAGCCTGGATGTTGGGCATAACTGGCATCGCTGTCACTTTGACGGTACAGACTGGAATAAACGGGACTGGTCGTATAGTTGTATTTCAAACTTGAGTTATACGAATCCATTGTCTTACTGATAACAACAACCAGATTTTCGAGACCACTGTATTCGAAAGGTTGGTCCAATACAATAGTTTGCCAGCCAGTAGTGGTTGGCATTTCCAGGTTGGTTGCAGAATATACTTCAGTCAAGTCTGCCAAAGGCAGCCATGAAGATGTGGTAGCATGCTCTGCTTCCGAAGTCGTTCCCATATAGATGGTAATCGTGGAGAACGTAACTGTGGATGTAGGAGCACTGCTTACTTGGAAAGCAATTGAGTCAATTGTACCTGCAACATTGATTTCATCTACAGGATAAATCATCTCTGTCCAAGTGTTTTTATAAAAATTATCGAACGGGAGCGAATACGTCTCACTCGTTCCTGTACCGATGGTGACGGTCACTGGGCTTTGTGCAAACCCGCTTAAGCTTATTGTCATAAGCATAAGCCACAAAAATAATAGTTTTTTCTTCATAATGGAATATTTTGGTGAATATTAAAAGTTCAAAAAAATACGCGGTAAAATTATAAAAAACATCCGAACATTTCTTCATTTTTTTATCAACACCACATTTTTTGTTTATCAACATTATATTAGGATGTTAAGGATTTTTGGAGGATGAGGTTATCAACACTGGCAACGGTTGTAGAGACGCAAAATTTTGCGTCTCTACCGCATTGACTGACCATTCATAGGCCACACATCGCAACTTCATTATTCATTATTCACTAATCTCAATTACAAAAACACACAAAATCAACTTTTGTGAAATATAGTTCCTAAAAATATGTACCTTTGCCGCCCTTTCGCAAAGAACTATGGACAGAACCAGAGGTGCATTTCAGGAAAGGCTTCGCCGGAACTTCGGTTTCGAGCCCACCGGCAGCCAAACCGAAGCCATGGATAAGCTCACGGAGTTTATCTATGGCAAAGGGGAGAATTTCCTCTTCCTGCTGTCGGGATACGCCGGCACCGGCAAGACCAGCTTGGTGAGTGCCTTGGTGAACACACTGACCGACATCGGGGTACACATTGTAATGCTCGCCCCTACCGGCCGCGCCGCCAAAGTGCTCTCGCAATATTCGGGCCGCAAGGCATACACCATCCACAAATGGATCTACCGCGTCCATAGCAAGGATGGCGTGCGCAAGTTCGTGCGCCGCGAAAACAAGGACAGCCACACGCTCTTCATCGTCGATGAAGCCTCTATGATTTCGGCGCAGGGTTCCCTTAACGAATTGGTGGGCAACAGCTTGTTAGACGACCTGATGGAGTTCGTCTTCCTCGGCGACAGCAATCGGATGCTCTTCGTGGGCGACGACGCGCAGCTGCCGCCCGTCCATGCCGACGAAAGCCCCGCCCTTGATGCCGACTACCTCAAATCCGCTTACAACGTCAACGTTTTCGGGGCACGGCTCACCGATGTGGTGCGTCAATCGTTGGATTCGGGCATCCTGTACAACGCCACGCGGGTGCGCGACAAAATCAACGGCGGCGACTTCTCCCTGCCGGTTTTCAGCGGACGCCCGTTCGAGGACTTCCGACGCATCCAAGGCGGCGAAATGGAGGAGCTGCTCAACACCCTCTACAACCATCACGACAGCGATGAAATCGTGCTGGTGACCCGCTCCAACAAACGGGCGTTCCAGTTCAACAATGCCGTGCGCAGCCGTGTCCTCTTCCGTGAAAACATCATTGCCACAGGCGATTACATCATGGCGGTGAAGAACAACTACTACTGGTTGGACGAGTTGTCTGAAGCTGGCTTCATAGCCAACGGCGACATTATGGAAATTCTGTCCATCCACAAACAGGAGGAACTTTACGGCTTCCATTTCGCGGACGTGACCGTGCGCTTGTGTGATTATCCCGACCACCCGAACGTCGATATCAAAATCATCCTCGAAAGTTTGGACTGTGACGGACCGTCACTCTCCAACGAAGCCAACCAAAAGTTGTATTATGCTGTGGCTGAAGATTATATGGAGATTCTGAATCCTCGCGCCCGTTTCATGAAAATCAAGAACGACCCTTACCTGAACGCCGTGCAGGTGAAGTTCGCCTACGCACTGACCTGCCACAAGACACAGGGCGGTCAATGGAAACACGTGCTCATCGACCAGGGCTACCTCCCCGACAACACCATCGACAAAGAGTACCTCCGCTGGATGTACACCGCCGTCACGCGAAGCACAGAAAGCGTGTATCTGTTAGGGTTCAAGGAAGAGATGTTCGGGACGTGAGACGTAAAACGTAAGACTTGAACCGTGGCAACGAAACCTTTTGTAGAGAAACGTTAAACAAACTATAATTTATTCAACAAAATCAAACTGCAATGAAAAAGACATTTCTGTTTTTGACATTATTCCTGACAATGCTGAGTTTCGGTGTCAGGGCGCAAGTGCCAGTATTCACCGAAGGCTTTGAAGGGACATCGCTGCCTACAGGGTGGACAATCATTGACGCGGACCAGGACGGCAACAACTGGGAGCACATTTCCGTGCAAGGAGACCTTTCGTCCGGACATACGGGCACCGGCGCATACGCCTCGTATTCGTACGAAAACTCCACCTACGATGCTCTCACCCCAAACAATTGGCTGGTAACACCGGCCATTGAACTGTCGGGGACAAGTTCGCTGACCTATTGGTTCACTGTGGCTGAGTCCTATCCAGGTGACCACTATGGAGTCTATGTTTCCACCACTTCAGCCACCGACACATCGGCGTTCACCCTTCTTTTCGAGGAAACTCCGACGGCGGCCCACGGCACCTGGACCATGCGCACGGTGGATCTGACCAGTTATGCTGGCAACACGGTCTATATCGCGTTCCGCCATTTCAACTGCACGGACCAATTCGTGCTTGTATTGGACGACATCACGGTCTATTCCACCTCCTCTGAATCCATCCTAATGGTCACTCCCGAGGAACTTTCCTTCGGCAGTGTGGAACTCAACGCAACTTCTTCTGCGCAAACCGTACATGTTGTAGCTAACAACATTCCAGGAACTGTATCTGCCAGTGTGGCGGCGCCGTTTGAGATTTCCGCGGACAACACCACTTTCGGAAGTACAGCCACCCTGCCTGTCGGCGGCGGCAATTTGTATGTGCGTTACGCCCCCACTGCCACAGGCACTCACCAGGAAACCATCACTATCACCGCCGGAACGTTCAGCCAGACGGTTGCAGTGAGCGGATACTGCTTTGACTGCGGTATTTCCACTCTGCCGTTGTTTGAAAGTTTCGAGAGCGGGGAGGATCTTTCCTGCTGGTTGGCCGGCAACGCCAGTTCTTCAAACCCGAACAGCATTTCCATCTCTACCCAGTTCGCCACTGTTGGCACCCATTCCCTGTGCTTCTCCTCTTATAGCCCGGCAACAGACTATAATCAATATGTGATTACGCCGGAGCTGCCCGTCACCGATTCCAAGATCGTAAGCTTCGACTATAAAAACTCTAACAACTTGGCCGAGCATTTCAGGGTTGGCTACTCCACCACCACAACATCCATCAGCGCTTTCACATGGAAGCCCGCTGTCTCCAACAACAGCACCGACTGGAACCAATACCTCGCCGCTGACATACCCGGTGACGCGAAATACATTGCCATCAACTATTTTTCCGATTGGGCTCATTACCTCTTCATTGACAATTTCATGGTTCAGGAAGGCTCCGACTGCGTCATCCCCAACGAGTTGAACGTTATCGCCGTCACAGGCACCACGGCTAACCTCAGCTGGTCGAACATCAGCGGAACCTATAATATTTACTATAAGACGACCAATGACACCGTATGGAACATAGTGGAGAATCTTGTACTCCAGGATGAAGGTTACACCTTGACCGGCCTCACCCCTTCCACCGCCTACAACTGGTATGTGGAGATCGTTTGCGATGACGGCTCCGTTTCCGCTTCCTCCACCGCGACATTCACCACAGCGTGTACGGCCATCACGGTCACCGACGAGAGCCCTTACGTTCAAGACTTCACCACCGAACCCGAATGCTGGCTTTTCCCGACAAATGGCGGGACAAGCTGGGACGTGAATTCTGGCTATCTCTTGCACGACTACGGCATCTACGAAGTGGAAGCCTTCTCTCCCTTGTTGGACATCTCCAACGTGAGCACCCCCTACTTGAAGTTCGACCAACTCAGAGCCGACTATTTCGGAAGCGGGATTGCGGACGAATTGTACGTCTATGTGCGTTCGGCAGACATAGGAGCCGAAACCGACTGGATACAACTGCGCTCTTACACCAATGTGGCCTCAAGTTGGACTTTTGACTCCCTGCCCATTCCGAGTGGAATGTACACCATCCAATTGAAATTCAAAGCCGTAGGCAATGGTAGCAACGCTAATGGATGCCACATTGACAACGTGAGCGTGTACAACGAGTTGAACGCTCCTGTATGTACACCTCCTACTGGATTGGCGGCCAGCAACATCACCTTGTCCTCAGCGGAACTCGCCTGGACAATGACCAGCAACGGCACCGTGAACATCTACTACAAGACTGCCGCCGATGAAAATTACACCATCGTGGAGAACGCCATGCTCACAAATGGCATTTATCTGCTTGAGAATCTGAGTGCCTCCACAACTTACGAGTGGTTTGTGGGTATTGTTTGCCATGACGGTTCCATAGCTGTGGCCCCACCCCATCTGTTCACTACCCTTTGCGGAGCTGCCAACGCTCCTTATTTCCAAGGTTTTGAGAATTTGGCCACCAACACCATCCCGAGCTGCTGGGCTGTCATCAACCCCTATCAGAACTACCCTGGAGCAATCAGCAATTACGCATACGAAGGCGCTCAGATGCTGAAGTTCAACAACAACTACACCAATAATACCCCGCAGTATGCCGTAATGCCTGAGTTTGCCGATGACTTTAACACTCTTCAGGTCAATTTCTGGTGCAGAAGAGAAGGAGCTAATTCCGGCACTTTCAGCGTGGGTTACGTGACCAATCCAGAAGACGCAAGCACCTTCACCTCTTTATGGAGCATCACAAGCGCACAGATTGGCGACAACGACTACCACAACTATACGGTGAAATTCGACTCTGTGAATACGATGCCCAACGTTCATTACTACATTACATTCAGATACGAAAGCACCACAGAATGGTTCTGGTATCTTGACAATGTCAAGGTGATGCCGATTCCCGACTGCGTTAATCCCGAGAACCTGACTGCCACAAACATCGGCACCACAAGCGCGGATCTCGGATGGACAGGCACCGCCAACAGCTTTACACTGTATTACAAACCTGCCACTGACAGCGTTTACACTGAATTGTCTGACATCACCCTGAACGCGGATGGAATCTATACGCTTGGCAACCTCATGTCTGGCACATACTATGACTGGTACGTGGCTGCCGAATGCGTGGACGGCACCCTTTCCCCAAGCTTCACCACCGGCAGCTTCATCACGCAGTGCATGGACATTGCCTCCGTTCCTATGACCTGGGATTTTGAAAACAACCTCTTCGGAGGGACCACATCCAATCCTCTCCCTTCTTGCTGGGCAAAGGCGAGTACCAACAACTACCCGTATGTCAACACAAACTACGCCCACAGCGGAGAACACAAACTCTACTTCTACAACAGCTATTCCAATTCATTTGCCATCCTTCCCGATATCGACACCGCTGCGCTGCCTATTTCCAACTTGCAGGTTTCCCTCTACGCGAGAACGTCAAGCAACAGCTACCAGTGTGCGATTGAGTTGGGTGTAATGACAGACCCGACAGATGTGAGCACATTCACTGCAGTGGCTTCCTACGACCTGACCGATGAGTACACGCTTTACGAATTCCCACTCAACACCTACAACGGCAACGGCAAATACGTGGCGTTCCATGTGACGACCACCGGCTCGGCCTACAACAACACCTACGTGGACGATGTGACACTTGATCACATCCCGGCTTGTTCCCGCCCGATGTCGCTGACCTCCGATCCGGACATCACTTCCGCCGTACTCTCTTGGGTCTCTACTGCATCCAACTTCAACCTCTACTACAAGGAATCATCTGAAACCGAATGGCAAAATGACTTAAACATTTCATTGGACAACAACAACCAATATGAGCTAACGAACTTGAGTCCCTCCACGGCATACGACTGGTATGTGGAAACCGCCTGCAGCGATGCAACCCCGCTGTCAAGTGTCATCGCCCATTTCTACACTACGGACACCCCCACCCTACTGCCATACCAGACAACTTTTGCCACTGCAACTGACTGGAATTTGATTAACGGCACCTGCACCAACTACTGGACAGCGGGCACACCAAGCGGCGAAACTGAGAGTGCCCTGTTCATCACCAACAACGGCACTGACGCCTCCTACACCAAGAACGCCTCCACCGTTGTGATGGCCGAAAAGCTCTTTGAAATACCTGACGATGTGGATTCCGTACTTGTAGAGTTCGATGTGACACTGACGGGCGAGGGTGCCATCACGCCATACGACTACCTCAAAGTTTTCCTGGCACCCACCAGCGAGAGCTTCGAAGCCAGCACCTCGGGTTCCAATGCTCAGTCTTCCCATAGCAACGCCCAATATGCTCTCAACTTTTCCACTTACAAGTCGCAGACAGGCGGAAGTGCCAACTATCCCTACGTGATTCACCTGACACAGGGATACACCATCCATGTGAGTGAAAATATGGCCGTGCCCGGCACAAATGGCAAGGGGAAAATGGTGTTCTTGTGGAGAAACGACAACAGTGGTGGTAACGATCCAGCCGCCATTATCCGTAACTTCTCCATCAGTGAAATCAACGACACCACCATCGTGGAAATAACAGACCCGACCGTTTCCACTGCGGCTGCTTCCGATATCGAGCAGACCACCGCCACGCTGAACGCCTCCATCATGAATCCTGACAACGTGACCATCACGGCCAAGGGCTTCGAGTGGAAGGCCACCACGGGCGGCTCCTACACGCAGGTTGCAGGCACTGGCAGTGGGGACTATTTCACTGCCAACCTAGCAGATCTGACTCCGAATACGAGTTACACCTACAAGGCGTTCATCACCTATAACGGTGAAACCGCTTATGGCAGCGAAATGACTTTCACCACGTTGCCGGAAGACACGCCCGAACCGTGTGATGCCCCGACCGATTTGCAACAACAAATTGCACTGAAAGATGAAGGCGGCATCTACGTATGTTGGACGGACAACGCCAATGTATCTCAATGGAATCTGCAATACCGTCTGCTGAACAACGGCGAATGGACCACGGTAGTGGTCACAGGTTCTCCCTGCTATTCAATTAACGGGTTGATAAACAACGAAGATTATGAAGTCAGAGTGCAAGCTGTTTGTGCCGAGGACAACCTCAGCGACTGGTCTGAAATTCTCATCGCCACGGCTACCAACAGCAGTATTGACAGCTACCTCCTCAATAGTATCGCCCTCTACCCGAACCCGGCGAACGACATTGTCAATGTACAATGTACAATGAACAATGTGCAATTGGAGGGTATCGAGGTAATTGACGTTTATGGTAAAATCATCACCACCGTAGGGACGCGATTCATCGCGTCCGCCCAATCCCCCGCGTCCGCCCCGATCCAAATCAACGTCTCCGGTCTCGCCAACGGCATGTATTTCGTGCGCGTGACCACGGACGAGGGAACGGTGACGAAGACGTTCATCAAACAATAATTCATAATTCATAATGCATAATTAAAGGCCGTTGCCGTTATGGCGACGGCCTTTTTTCGATGAGAAAAAAAACTAATTTTTTTCGTTGTACCATATCAAAAAAAGTGTATTTTTGCAGCCGCAAATGAGGGGACGTTAGCCCAGTCGGTTTAGAGCGCTGCCTTCACACGGCAGAGGTCACTGGTTCGAGTCCAGTACGTCCCACAAAAAGAGCAGACATCCGCAGATGTCTGCTCTTTTTTTCATCGTTTTTATCGCTTCACCACTTTCCTGACACAAACCCCTTCCGATGTGGTGATCTTGACAAAATAGACACCTTGCGGGAGGCCGCTGATGTTGAAGTGATCGGACGGATGATTGATGGTTTGCAACATTCTTCCTGAAATATCGGCAATGTCTATCCGTTCCACCCTCGCGTCGCCTTGCAGCGTTACCTTGCCGGTGGTCGGATTCGGATATAGGCGAAAGTCATCCGTTTTGACAGACCCAACACCAACACTGTCCTGGCGGGAAATAACGACATTGTCAATTATAATACCATCCGATATCTCTGAAATACCATAATAATAGAATGCAAGATGAACAGTGTCGCCTTCATTGACATCGAAAGAAGCCTGCCGTTCTGCCCAAAGAGTGTCAACTTCTGAACGTTCGGCAATCATTGTACCGTTAGCCAGTAATGCATAGTATTCCGTGGTGGCAGGCTTTCTGGTTCTGTCTTGCCAGCTGATGATATAATGTCCGGCGGTGACAATGGCGGGGGTGTACAATGTCTCGGCCACCGTGTCAATAGCATTAGGATTATCATGATTCGCATAGTTTTTGGCAAGAATAACAGCCACATTGTTATTTCCCCATCCGTAAGCAGACAAATTGTTAATTCCCCAAGAGTGATTATCGTTCCTTTCGTCAGTGGCAAACCATCCGTTTGGCGAATTCTCGAAATCCATCGTATAGGGAAAATGCCGTATGACAGATAGAGAGTCGTCTTCTCCGTGCGGTACAAGATCAAAGATGATTTGCTGATGATAACCATAAAAGAGCAGATTGTCAAGAGAATAGAATCCGTTAGACAACCCTTTCCAGCCCCAGTTTATGTGGAAAAAATCCTGTTCATCATAGCCGTCACATACAAAACAATGGGAGCTAGTCATTGTCATATTACAACCCACGTAAATAATAGGATGTGAAGCATTGAGTTGCAACTTCAAGATGTCAACCCACGCCGAATCGGAAAAATCGTCACGGTATAAGACCTGGGCATTGAATGAATAGCCAAAATAATCAATCATGGCGTTGAGCGCATTTGCGCGATAAAGGCAATGCTTCGGTGAGATATAAGCAGCACTTCCATATAATCCATACATCATCTCCACCGCTATCCCACAATGATACATGAGCTTTGCCACTGCATCTAGCTGAACCGAATCGGAATAGCTGCCGATACTGTCGGGCATATTGTCGTAGTCGTAAACTGTATTGCCGAAATTCGCCTCGCACAATCCAAAGCCCTCAGGATAATAAGCGTGGTAACCGGTACCGCGGTAGGGATGATTGTAGTATTTCATTATCATGGCCATAGCTGTCGCAACGCACCCCGTCTGGACATGGTAGCCGAGAGAATCATCGGCCACGGGACAGTTAGCATTGTACGGGGCACTTTGGCCCCAATTCGTAGTCAGCAGCGGCCCGACCGAATTGGCTTTGGTTCCAGTTGAGGTGACAGCGTTACCATCCATAAGACTTTGCCATTCGAGAAGCGTCTGTTCGCTTGATTTGGCACCGTTTGCGCGAAAATAGTCAATTTCTTGCTGATAGCAGTCAAGCCAGAAGCTCAACTCGGGACTCATATCGTCGGCTTCACAGAAGTCATTGGTGAACGAGTAGCCCAATACTGGCTGCATACAATCGTCTGCCGAGACGATGACAAAACCTTTGTAGTTGCGGTTCTTGAACACATAGAAGGCATCCCACGAGAGAGCCACCTGTTCCAACGCATCTTGTGTCAAGGCTTCCTTGTCCAAAGAACGTCTGTTCCAGAAATTGCACGCCACCTGCGCCGCCTTCGATTTGTCAACAGGACCAGCCGTCGCCAACCCTGCCTCGACAATCAAAACCATCATCGTCAAAAATACAACTATCTTTTTCATAAGGTTTTATATTTATCAAAAGTACTCCCATCCCGAAATTTCTTCCCACCATATTCGCTGTGTCGCACGTCGCATCCATTTTGTTACATTGTAAACGTTTTTTTTTAGTGTCGCTTTGCATCCACCCGCCCCTCACATCAACAATCCGCCTCTTAAAACATCCAAATCCGACATTCAAGACAGCGATTTGGACATCTTTCAACAACAACTTGTCCAAATGTATATCGCAAGGTATAGATTTGGATGTTTTTCTTATTTCTTGTCCTGTGAAAATTGTATCTTTGCCAAAATTTTTCATTTCGAAAACCTTCTAACTTTCTACCCATAAAAGAATGATCCAGAAATCGCAATTAGTATCCCAAGACCCCTATCTGAAGCCGTTCCGCACCGCATTGCAGAAACGGATGGAACGAGCATACATTCGTGAGCTGCAACTCACTGACGGCGGCCGCACGCTGCAAGACATCGCCAACGGCCATCTTTACTATGGATTACACAAGACGGGAAACGGATGGGTGTTCCGCGAGAAGGCGCCCAACGCCACCGCCGTCTATCTCTACGGCGACTTCTCCCAGTGGAAAATCCTCCCCACTTTCGCGCTCACACCTCTCGGCAACGGCGACTGGGAAATCGAACTGCCCGATTTCGCCCTGCAGAACGAGATGCTCTACAAGCTCTGGATGGTGTGGCCGTCCGGTGCCGACGAACGCCTGCCCGCCTACTGCCAACGGGTAGTGCAGGACGAAAACACCAAGGTTTTCTGCGCTCAGGTTTGGGAGCCAACGGCTTACGAGTGGAAAAACGCCATCCCGCCGAAACCCGGTCACCCGCTGATCTACGAAGCCCACATCGGAATGTCGTCGCAGGAGCCCAAAACCTCCTCCTACAAAGAGTTCCAAGAATCGGTTCTGCCTCGTATCAAAGACTTGGGTTACAACACCATACAGTTGATGGCCATCCAGGAGCACCCCTACTACGGCTCCTTTGGCTACCAGGTGTCCAACTTCTTCGCCCCTTCGTTCCGCTTCGGCACCCCCGAAGAGCTGATGGAACTCATCGACACCGCCCACGGGATGGGCATTTCCGTCATCCTGGATGTCATCCACTCGCACGCGGTGAAAAACGCCAAAGAGGGTATCGGCTACCTGGACGGCAGCGACCACCTCTACTTCCACCACGGCGAAAAAGGGCTGCACAAGGTGTGGGACTCCCGCTGTTTCGACTACGGGAAGCAGGAAACCATCCTCTTTCTGCTCTCCAACCTGAAATATTGGCTGCAGAAGTTCCATTTCGACGGTTTCCGCTTCGACGGCGTGACCAGCATGTGCTACCACGACCACGGACTCGGCGTGGATTTCATCGAATATGCCCAGTATTTCGACGGGAACGTGGATGAAGACGCCATCACCTACCTCACGTTGGCCAACAAACTCGTGCGCGAGGTGAAACCCGACGCGCTGACCATCGCCGAGGATGTAAGCGGAATGCCCGGCATGGCCTTCCCCGTGGAAAAGGGCGGCATCGGCTTCGACTACCGCATGTCCATGGGCATCGCCGACTACTGGATCAAGACCCTCAAGACCCAATCCGACAACGACTGGAGCATGGGCGAAATCTTCTTCAAGATGACCGACAAACGGGCTGAGGAAGAAACCATCAGCTATGTGGAGTGCCACGACCAGGCGTTGGTTGGCGACAAAACACTCATATTCAGAATGATCGACAAGGAGATGTACGACCACATGTCCGTACTCACGCCCAGTTTGATTGTGGATCGGGGCATCGCGTTGCACAAGATGATCCGTTTGGTGACCTTGACGTTATGCTCCGGCGGCTACCTCAACTTCATGGGCAATGAGTTCGGTCATCCCGAGTGGATCGATTTCCCGAGGCAGGACAACGGCTGGTCCTTCTACCATGCCCGCCGCCAATGGAATTTGGCCGACGATGAGTTGCTGAAATACAGCGGGTTGAACCGTTTCGACCGGGATATGATCCACTGCGTCACAGAAAACCGTTTGCTCGACACCCGACCGATTGCCCTCTGCCAGAACGAGGGAGACAAGGTGCTGGCGTTCCAACGCGGCGACTGCCTGGTTGTCTTCAACTTCCACCCAGAGAAATCCTATTCCGACTACGCCATCGAATGCCCGTCTGGCAGCTACCGCATCATCCTCAACACGGACGACCCTCGATACCACGGCTTTGGCAACATCGACACGGAAGTGACCTACGACACCTCCATCCTCGACGGCAAGTCCCGTCTGCTGCTCTATTTGCCCTCGAGAACGGCGGTGGTGCTGAGGCGGAGATAGGGAGCGCATACTACCTGTACTTAGAGTACCTCTTATGCTCCATGGACGTAGATGTCACCGAAACGATATTCTATAAACAAGATCTGAAACATGTTACCATCCCTATAGCCAAGAAAAACACGATTGTCTCCTGTTGCCCGCAATACGATAAGTTTTCTCAATCCGAAAGGAACACGTTGCAAAGCTTTTCGCGACAGCTTATTAACGCCTATTGTTTCCGAACCAAAACCATGCCGTTGCGTAGTCCGAATCTCATCCCACGTCATGTTACAGAAAGACTTTAGATGATGGATGTAATCAATAAAGAAGTTTGAATCGTTACGTGCTTTTACAAAACTCACGTCGCGAATTTCAGAGAATCCAAAGGAGACCTTTTGGTGAGCAATCCTTTCTATGGGTCTTTGAGTTAAATTGTTAGTTTTCACAATATTGTGTCTTAAAGTATGATTTCATGGTTTCCGTAGGGATCACACTTCCTCTGTCATGGGGACTGACACTCAACCAAGGACGTTCAGTGTGTGTTTTATTCATCAGACCAATGGCTGAAAATTCCCTAAAGGCATCAAAAACCCGATAGAAAAGAGCTTCTTCCCTATCTTCCAAAACGATGACGTCTTCACAAACAGGCAAACTTGTAGCACCATATTGCTGGTAATAATCGTACACCACTGGCACAACCGGTCCATAAATCCATGCCTCCACATTCTCATTAAACAAAGGAGTGTCGAAAGCAGCCAGATGGTAGCCCTGCTGATAATATAACAACTTCTGCAATTTGAGATTGGTGATATTATCGCCCCCGTTGGCAATATCGTCATCCGCCATCTTGATCAGTTTCTTCGCTATGTCAATAACATTGTATGCCATACGATTTATATTTACGCGGCAAAGATACAATATTTCCTTGACATGCTTAACATTTTAATTTGCTATTTTTGCAAAAAAGTGACTATCCGCTTACTTTTATATATTTTTCTGCAATTATCGTATGATTTTTAGCACGTTCAGGAGATATAATTTTTTGTATCTTTGCCCCGTCAACCCGAAGGCGCGTTCTGCCGAACGGTTGGCGGGATTCTATTGAATAAAACGAAGCGTTATGCTCGTCTTGTGAATGGAAACGTAGGAAATTTCCAATACAATGATGCAAGAGAGTGTGACGGCTTACGCGAATAGCGTGGGCTGGTTCCACATCTCCATCATTGGGTTTTCCTACGACCTCCGTTCGAAGAAGTGGCATACAGTGCCACGCTTCTTTTGTGTGATATGCTCTTGGGTGCTGGGGAGCGAAAAAATTGACAATGAGAAATCTATTTGTAGTAGTTATAGCTTTATTAATTTCAGCCGTGACTTTTGCACAAAATGATGTGACAACATTTCTCGGTATTCCAGTGGACGGCACAAAATCAGCCATGATTCAGAAATTGAAAGCAAAAGGATTCACATACGATGCGACGTATGATATGTTGGAAGGTGAATTCAATGGTAAGGACGTAGAAATACTTATCGTGACAGAAAACAACAAAGTATATCGAATTTGTTTGATTGACAAGAATGAAACCACAGAATCTCAGATAAAGATTCGATTCAACACATTGTGTCGTCAATTTGAGAAAAATGAAAAGTATCTCCCTGTTAAGTATAATCAGGAAATAGATGAGACTGAGGACATTTCCTACGAAATGTTAGTTCATAAAAAAGAGTATCAGGCAGCTTTTTATCAAGTTGGTCCAGGAGGTGTTGAATCATATTTCGACAAGTCTTTAGAAGATATGGAACAGCTATCTAATAAAGTTGTATGGTTTACAATCTCAGAAAGATATGGAAAATATGTCATTGCAATGTACTATGACAACTACAAAAACCAAGCTAACGGCGAAGATTTATAGTTTTAATCGATTATAATCCGATTATTATGAAGAAATTTTTATTTTTTTTCTTATTATCATTCGCAACATTTATCACGTCAGCACAGAAGACTTGGTTTGTTGGAGGTACCGCAAGCATCGGATATGTTGACAATTTCACTTTCGCCTTCGAGCCGCAATTCGGTTACGAGTTCACCGATCGTTGGGCGATTGGCACAGGAATAGGGCTAACCCTTTCAAGTGATGAATACTACACTTCTGTTGTAGGAATAGCTGAACCATTTGTGCGTTTTTGCGCATGGCATAATGAAAGGATCTTTGTTGACTTGAAAGCAACAGCGGGATTTGGGTTCACGGATGAGCTTGTCCTATGTCAAGTTGGGATACGGCCCTGTTTACGTTTTCGTATCAACGAACATTGGGACATGTCTGCCGATTTGGGGTTGCTCGGAGCGCAATACACTTATTCAGGGGGGTGGAGGCCTGCATTTGGCATCTCTGCAGTAAGTGCAAGTCTGTGGTTTGCTTATCGTTTTTAATATTTGTTGCGTTTTGTTGCGTACCTCACGCACGCCCACACACGAGAGCACCGCACACCCCACACTGCAGTCTAACGGCCTTAATGTGGGGTTTATTGATATAACGTGCCTCCCGAACGCCCCCAAAAGTCTTAAGTCTTAAGTCTTACGTCTTTTTCGCAACAACTATTGCCTATCGCCTATTGCCTGTTGCCTAAAAATTTCGTATCTTCGCGGCTTAAAACCAAAACCCTATGGCAGAAGATTTTGAAGATGAAGAACTGAACGAAGAATTGGACGAGAATTCTTCGGATGTCATTATACCACAGGAAGATACAGACGAGAGTACACAAGACGAGTCAGGATTGCACAAGGTGATTTTCGCGCAGTCGATGTACCGCGAATGGTACTTGGACTACGCCTCCTACGTCATCCTCGACCGTGCATTCCCCGACGTCTATGACGGCCTCAAGCCCGTGC
>JAEEGK010006862.1_pt1 | contig 27260 bp, 14 predicted proteins | sample 8958771 | NCBI WGS metagenome assembly JAEEGK01 (sample SAMN16246547, study PRJNA631951) | gut metagenome | biome: gut microbiome; feature: rumen; material: SC-attached | host: Bos | place: Iran: Karaj | collected 2018-10 | reverse complement strand
CGAGTCATCCCGTTCTTGCTCGCCTGCGAATCCGACAGCGAGTACAACACACAAATTCAGCTTTTCTACACGTTCATGAAGGGCTACCCCGACCAGAACGACATCAAGCGAATCGACAAGGCTTTGCGCGAACTCCGCAAGCAAGGCGACTCTATTGAAGCTCGCAATTTGCTCGAACTCAGTTGCAAACGAATTAACGCAATTTACAACGAAGATTCCCAACTTGCAAACGAACTTTCGAAGCAAATCGAGATGATAGAACAATAAGAAATTGTAAAAAAGCCCAGCGGTGAGCTGGGCTAAAAATTTCTATCGGATGTCGAAAAAATCGCGAAAATGACGAGATAAGAGTTTATTCTTTCACGAGGAATCCGACAGTCGATTTTTCGCGGACAAATGTTTTCTTTGCGACGTCTTGCACGTCATCTGCTTTTACTTTGTCCAAGTTGTCGGCCCAGTTGAGGAATATGCGGTAATCGCCATAGATTTCGTACCAGCCGAGCATGGTTGCTACGTTTTCCATGTCGGTCAGGCTGCGGATGAGTCCTGCGTACGCGCGGTTCTTCACTTTCTGGAATTCGCGTTCGCTCACTTGTTCTTTCTTGAGCTTTTCGAGTTCTTCCCACACGACGCTTTCGACTTTGTCGCGGTTGGCTCCGGGGCGCAGGTTCACGCGGACCGAGAATTCGGAGATGTACTTGTTCGGGCTGTTGCTTGCGCTTACGCCAACGGCGAGTTTTTCTTCTTCGACGAGACGTTTGTAGAGCCTGCCGGAGCGACCGTTCAAAACGCCTTCTGCAATGTCCAGTGCGTAGAGTGTACTATCACCTACAGCGGGGGTCTTGAAGACGAGCGTGTAAAGGTTCGGTGCATCCTTGCGTTTGACAATCAAGCGTTTTTCGCCTGCTTGTTCCGGGTCGCGAACCGTAAGGGGAGGGAAGGCATCGCCTGTTGGAATCGGGTCGAAATACTTCTTGATGAGTTTCATCGTTTCGAGCGTGTCCAAGTCACCTGCCAATACGAGGATGGCATTGCGCGGCTTGTAGTACTTGCGGTAATGTTCTTCGGCCTGTTCGCGGGTGAGGTTCTCTATATCGCTGGGCCAGCCGATGGTCGGCACGCGGTAGGGGAACGCTTCGTAAATCATGGAGTTGAGCGTTTCGTAAAAGCGGCCCGTCGGGCGGTCGTCATAGCGCATGCGGCGTTCTTCGCGAACGACGGAACGTTCCGAATAAAATTCACGCAACACGGCGTTCTGCATGCGGTCGGATTCAAGCCACATGAAAAGTTCGATTTTGTTCTTGGGGAGCGTCACCGTGTAGGCGGTCAAAAGGTCGCTCGTAAAAGCGTTGAGGCCGGTTCCGCCAGCGGCTTGGTAGGCGCTCCAGAGTTCGTCTTTGACGAAAATCTTGCGGTGTTCGTTCAACACGGAATCGTGCTCTGCGGTGAGCTTTTTCACCAAGGCGGTGTCGTTTGCGATTTTCGCCGGGCGGATCAGTGCTTGCAAAGAATCCTGAGTCGCGATGAACTGGGCGTCGGCGATGCTGTCCGAGATGCCGACTTTCTTTGTGCCTTTGAACAGTTCGTGTTCCAGAATGTGCGCGAGCCCTGACTTGCCCGGAACTTCGTGGACGGACCCCGTTACGTAGAACAAACGAAAACTAACTGTAGGGGCTTGTTTGTTGGGGTACAAAAGCACCGTCAAACCGTTATCCAAGACCTCTTTGTGTACCGGCAAATTTACCGCAGCCATGGACGTACCTGCAAACAGTGCAGGGATCAAAGCACAACTCAAAGCTATTCTAGAAAAAAGTTTCTTCATATTAGACAATTTACAAAAAAATGCAATGGATCCTATCGGCTTTGCCTACAGGATGACATTTTTATGCCTCAAGAATGAGAATTCTTTTAAGCCTTTCGGATGGCAGTTCTTTTTACCTAAAACCTGTGACCTGCCTAAAACCCAACTCGAACTTTTTGCGTCTTGACAAGATACCCGTTTACGCTGAGTGTGGCGATGACAAACGATTTGCCGCGTAGCTTGTTCAGTTGAATATCGCACGCGTTATCTTTAAATGAATTTGTCATCAAAAGTGTTCCGTTGGCGTCGAACAGATTCAAAGTCTTGAGACCTTCGATATTTGCGTTCACTCTCAGAATTCCATCGGCAACTGTGAAACGAGTCGCAGCCATTGCATTCGCATTCTTTAAATTCTGGAAAGGATCGCTTGAAGACGATTCCATGCCTGGATTGATGAACGAAGAATTGCTCGAAGTTCCCTGCCTATGCGAAGAACTGGAGAATGACAATGCTATCGAAGACGAAGACTTTGCTGTAGAACTGCTGTAAATTTTCTGCGAAGATGACGATGCTACGCTTGAAGATGATTTTTTGACACTGGAAGACGAAGCGATTGCCTTGCTTGAAGAAGAGGGGAGTTCTGGAGCGACACGGCTTCCACGAGTTTTAAACTCTGCATGGTTATCGACTATTTTGATGTCGTAAATTTCTAAGCCAAGGCTATCGCCATTCCATGTCACGAAACCATTAAAACTATTGACTCGATTCGTCGGGAATGCGTCGTTGGCTATAGAATAACCATCTGCCTTGCCATCCGCTTCGATCAAATCAACTCGCATAGGGTCCGAAACGTTGAGTTCGTTGCGGCTCCATGCTGTTTTGTCGTAGTTTATATGCCAAATTAACATTCCCTTATTCGGAAGCCCTTCGTCAAAATCTTCCTTTAAACGAAAATCGACAAAGTAATATTCATTGTCGTTTTTTGATGTTAACACCAAACCGTCGTTTTCTTGAATCGCATTAAGAATAAATGTCGTGTCTGAAATTTCTAGACGACGCGGTTCTAACCAACCTAGACTGAATCGTTCAAATGCAGATAAATTTGCCGGTGAGCAGGATGTTGACATGTATTTGTTTTGTGGGCAGTTGTAAGAACCTGCATCCATCAAATCCCATTGCCCCGGAGTAAAGCGAACTTTTGTACGCGTGTCGTTGACGTTCACATCATAATGGTCTTGGAGGCCAAGCACATGGCTAAATTCATGGCAGAATGTACCTATGCCGTTCAAGGCGTCCGTCGATTTGCGGTACATATACGCCTGACCGTCAATTTCTGCAGAACACGCATAACGGTTCATGGATATGTTTCGAGTAAGGCGCTTGAGCAAATTGTAGGAATGCGGCCAAATGGCTGTTTGCACATCCGTATCTGCGGAACCGACTCCCGCATAAATCATATAGACAAAGTCAACTTCTTTGTCGTTGTCGCTGTCGTAGGGGGTGAAATCGAAATTCGCGGCGACGAGTGAATCCATGGCTTCGCTCAACGCTTTAACGGCACCTACGGCGATATTTTGGGGGTCCACCAAGGCTCCATACGAATCACGATTCCCCTTGAGCGTTATAGGACCCGCGACATCGAAAGTGGGGCGATATTTTCCAAAAGAGTTTGCGATAAAGAAGTCTCTGGCACTTCCCTTCATAAAATAATTTGAATAACCTTCTTTATTGAGAAAGTTGGTGTATTCTTCTTGGGCGTTGTCTCGCTTGAATTTCACATCGCTAAATTGCACCAAAACGACAAGCCCTCGGACATCACCTTCTTTACGGACGGAATTCAAGCGTGGACGTGTTGGAGTATTGGTGTTCGTGACTTGAGTCCCTGTGTTCCACCCGTTTCCACCCCATCCATAATCATTTGCTTTCATGGGGGACGACTGGAGCATCATGGGTTGCGAGTTTTCTTGTTCGCGACGTTCCTGGAGTTTTTTCAAGCGGGTTTCGCGGAACTTTTCGAGAATTTGGCGAGAATTGCGCTTTTTTAGGAAATTTTTCTCTTTGCTGCCGCGTTTGGACTTGGCATGCGCCCTCATTCCAGTCTTTTTACCGTGTTCGTCGGCGTAATGCCAGTAACCGGTAGTATCGCGTACAATGAGTACACTGTCTTCGTCGGTAACGGTGTAGTTGAAATGTTCGTTTCCGATTTTACGAATTTGCAATACGGAACCATCGGGCTGTACCGATTTGATGGGGAACGGTGTAGCCGAAATAGCCCATGCCGATACGGAACCGACAAGGGAACTGCATAAGAGATATTTCCACAAACTCATAGTATAAACATATATATTACTATGGAAATAAACCCTTAAAAAAAGATTATTTTACAAGATTTTTGTTGACAGAGCGCCAACGTAAAGCAATAACGGTCTGAAACGTATCTAAAAAATTACATTTTAGACAAAGCGAGCAGTACGGCACCCACCAAAATCACCGAAGTTGCGATGGCGAGCTTGGTCCGTTCGGGTTTAGTCGGGTATTCGTGGAACACGATAACGCCCCAGAGCAGGTTCACGAGCAAGTTGAGTTGCGTCAGCGGATAGCCCACGGCGTACCCCAAGGCGCCTTTCGTGTCGATTGCCCAAAAACAGCCGTGCTGCCCAATCGTCCACAATAATCCCATGAGGATGGAGGCTAACGAGGGGGCCAACTGGAACTTAAAAAGGTCGCGGTGTTTGAAATATATAATGCCTACAAGGATTTGAGCGGCGATAAAAATGCCAATCGTGAAGGCGCTCATGAATTCGAGCAGGGGGATATCTGTAAATTTATAGGGGATGAGGAAAAGCCCGAATATGGCACCGGCTAGCAGGGAACGCCAATTTTTCAAAAGGTTTCCTTGCTTGGGGGCGAGCTTTTTGAGGCCGAAAAGCAGAAGGACGATTGCCGGTATCGAGAAGTAAAGTAGGGTCGATTCGGAGAAAATCAGCACGCCGCTCAAGAAGGAGGCGAGGATGCTCATGCCCATCGAACGGACGCCTGCGCCTGCCAAATCTTTTTCGGTCTGCACCGCCCAAAAGCAGAATGCGCCGCCGAGCACCCAGAGAAATCCGCAGAGAAAGCCTACCGGCGAGACGCATAATGTGCCAGTCGCAAGCGAAACGATAAATTCGGTGACGAGCATGCCCAATGCGACGCAGGAGAGGTACGCCCAGCATGAGAACTTCGGCCATGCCTTGAGCGGAACCATGTATGTGCCAAATGCGAAAATGGCGAGAATAACGCCGATGTAGCTATTTCCCAATGCAGAACCCCGCAAAAATCTTTTGTAAAACGTCTTCGGACGAAATTTCGCCCGTTATACTTTGGAGTGCGCGACGCACCAGCTGCATTTCGAACGCGATCAGTTCTACCGCCGGATTCGTGCGGATAAGCGAAAGTGTGCGGTCGATGCCAGCAAGAGCCTCTTCGAGGCAAGTCTTTTCGCGTTCGCTTGTGATCCAGATGTCTTCGGATTCGTCGCGGTTTGCGAACAGGCGGGCGTTCATCGCTTCCGTGAGTGCTTCGAGGCCTTCGCCCGTTTTGGAGGAAACGCGGAGGACTGCATTTGTTTCGTGCTCGAATCCGATCCCGGAACAAGTCCGGGATGACATTGAGGCGCCATTTTGTTCAGGACGACACTTTCCATTGTCACCCTGGAAAGGCGAAGCCTTGATAGGGTCCATGGATTCCAGCAAGTCGCTCTTGGAATAGACGACGAGGTCGGGCATTAGATCCTTCGACTTCACTACGTTTCGCTCAGGATGACACAAGGTTGGTGAACTTGTCGAACAACCTCTTTCGTCTTTCGTCTTTGGATTATCGCTTCGCTCTAATCCCAAATGCTGAGCTCGGTCATATCCATGCAAGCATGGCTGCGACGCTCGCTCTTCGCATTTGTCGTCTAACCCCCCATCCACCACGAGGATTTTCATGTCGGCTTCGGCGAGGATTTCGCGGCTTTTTTCCATGCTGAGTGCGTCGAGGGCGTCGGTCGCTTTGTCTGCTATGCCTGCGGTATCGACGAGGCGGATTTCGCCCCCAGCGAGGAACAAGCGGACTTCGACAAAATCGCGGGTCGTTCCTGGAATATTGCTCACGAGGATGCGGTCTTCGCCGAGGAGTGCGTTCACGAGGCTGGACTTGCCTGCGTTCGGCGCTCCATACAGAACCGCGAGCGGCAAACGGCGCACGGCGGCACTCCCTTTGAAACTTTTCAAAATGGATTCCACGCTTTCGCGGATAGCTTCAATCTTTGCGCCCCAAGTTGCGTAATCCGGGTCGGCTTCTTCTTCGGCGAAATCGACATCGAGTTCGAGACGTGCCGAGATGTCCATGACCTGCTCCGTGAGCGTTTTAACCTTCTTGGAAAGCGCGCCGCCCAAGAGTCGGTGGGCGTTCTTGAGTTCCGCGCGGTTCGCGCTGTGAATCACGTCAGCAACAGATTCCGCTTGCACCAAGTCCATCCGACCGTTCAAAAACGCTCGACGCGTGTATTCGCCGGGTTCAGCCAGACGCACGCCTTCCACGCTTTTGATGACCTGCAAAAGTTCGCGGACGATAATCGGGTTCCCGTGCGGGTAAAGCTCCAACACGTCTTCGCCCGTGTAAGAATTCGGGCCTTCAAAGAAGATGTAAAGGAGACTGTCGATGACTTGGGCCGTTTTCCGGTCGTTGCCCGCCATGGTGCGGAAATCTCTTGCTGTTGCAAGCTTTGCTTCGCGGGCTTTTAAATTCTTGATTGCCGATTCTCCAAACAGCAGGCGTATGACTTCACGCACTTTAGAACCGCTTACGCGGAGGGCGGCAACGGCACTCACGCCGGCTGGCGTCATCGGGGCTACAATCGTTTGGGAATCCATGCGGGTAAAGATAGCAAATAGGTAGCAAGTAAACAGTGGTTAGTGATTAGTGGTTGGGAAAGAAAATGGGAAAATGCTCAAATTTACGTGAATAAAGTGGAAAAATTCAAAAAAGTCACGTAAATTTTCAACGTTGTCTGTAATATTTTCTTGCATTTTTTGATTTTTCGGTGTGTTTTCCTCGTTTTTTGTCAAAACGGGAGCTTTTTTCAGGGGTGATTTCGTAAAAAAATCGGAATTTTTCCAAAAAATGATTCGTTTGTAAGAAATTTTACGTGACAAAATGCAAAAAACGACGTTTTGTCACGTAAAAATCATCAAAAAGTTGAAATCAAGAAAAAATAGTGCTTATTTGGATAAATTAACATCCTGCGGAGAGCTTCGATTTGCAGCTTGTGGCTCGTCGTTCAGTGTGCGGCTAATTACAGACAGAAAATAATAACATTGTGCTAAGGAGATGTTTTTCTAAATTCCTTAGAACTAACCACTATACACTGAGAAAAAATGAGCAAATTTAAAATCATCTCCCGTCCTATTGGCACTGTCGAATGCTACGTTTTGCAACGTGACGACGGCGCTGAATTCGAAATTTTAAGCGGATATGGCGCTGGCCTCAACGCTTGGCGTGTTCCCGACAGCAAAACCGGCAAGCTTGCCGATCTCCTTTTCGGCTACCGCGAAGGCGACGATATCTTCAAAATCGGGCCTGACACGAACGCCGGCTGCCGACTCGCTCCGTTCCCAGGACGCGTGGCTTACGCCAAGTTCAACTGGAACGGCGACGATTACCAGCTTGTCAATAACGTGTGCTGGGCTCCGCATGCCCTCCATGGCTTTTTGCAGAACAAGGAATGGAAACTTCTCGGCTTCGAAAGCGACCGTGACGAATGCGTTGCGACTTTCGGCATTGATTGGCCGGGCGCCTTTGCCGGGTTCCCGTTCCCCTTCCGCGCTGTGACGAAAATCACGTTTACAGGCGAATGCTACAGCGTTGAATCGACCGTCACGAACATCGGCACGAAGGATATGCCTTATTCCGAAGGTTGGCACCCTTACTACACGCTGGGCGAAAAAATCGACAATCTCACCTTGACGCTTCCCGAAACGAACCTTGCTCTCCTCGACAAGGCGGACATCCCGACGGGCGAATTCAAGCCGGATACGCGTTTTGTAGAAGGCCGCCTCATCAAGGACGAATTCATCAATGATTGTTTTTGCTTGAATCAAGGCGAATCGTCTCTCGTTTTGAAAAATGCGGATAATTTTGAGAACATTGTAGCTATCGCAAAACTCCAAAGCGATTCCCGAAAACTCCTCATTTGGCAGACGGCTGGTAAAGAACAATATAACGCAATCCAGATTTATACGCCGCCTAACCGCATGAGCATCGCCATCGAGCCGATGACCGCAGAACCCGATACTTTAAACCATCACCGCGATTTAATTGTCATCAAGCCGGGTGAATCGAGAACGTTCTATTTCGGTGCCGTCGTTCGCAAGAATGCATAAATCCCTATAAAAGTCCTCCTTAAACATATTTTTTTCTTTTAGAGCAAAAATGCGTTGCGTTTTTGCTTTTTCTAATATATTTTTGAGAACATAGACTAAGGAGTGAACATGGATTTCAAAAAATTTTTCTTAGCTTGTGGCCTCTCCGCTGCATGTTCCGCATTCGCGGTTCAGTACGAAGCCGAAGACGCAGCCCTCTCGGGCGATGCGGCTTTGGGCACTAGTGCAGCCGCTTCTGGCGGCAAGTACGTCAAGATGAATGGCGGAAACATCACGTTTTCGAAGGTTGCTGTCGAAAAAGCCGGCAAATATACCATCGTCATCCACTACATGAACAACTACGGTAGTTCCAAAATAAACAACGTCGAAGTTGGCGGCGCATCCTCCGCAGTCACGTTCGACCTGACCGATACAGGCAAGTTCGTCGATGTCGAAACCGTCATGAATCTCGCCGCTGGTGAGAACACGATTGCCATTACCAATAGCTGGGGCTGGATCGATGTCGATTACATCGAAATCAAGGGTTACGAAGCCAAGGCGTTCGATCTCTGCAACGCTCCGGTGACAAAGACCGCGACTCCGTCCGCAGTCAAGCTTTACAACTTCCTCGTCAACAACTTTGGCAAAAAGACCATTTCCGGTGTGATGACCGGCAACATGGACGCATACACCGTGGGCGATTTCACCAAGCACGAAGACGTGCAGGCTGTTTTTACGGCTGGCGGCAAGTATCCGGCACTCGTCGGTGTTGACCTGATGAACGCGACGGGCGGCCAAAAGAACGACGGCTGGTTCCAGGAATACACCGAAAAGGCCATCGACATTGCCAAAACGACATGGAAAAAAGGCGGCATTCCGGCATTCACGTGGCACTGGCGCCCGGGCGAAGAAATTGATTTTTACGTGAAGAGCGCCCGCAAAGAAGGCGAAACCTACACTGAATTTGACTTTACCGAAGCGTTCGTGACCGGCACGACCAACTGGGATACGCTTTCGACGGCTTACAAGGCTCTCGTCGGCGATATCGACCTTGTTTCTAAGATTTTCCTCGATTTGCAGAAAGAAGGCGTAGCCGCTATCTTCCGTCCGCTGCACGAATCCGGCGGAAACTGGTTCTGGTGGAGCACGCATACGGGCAAGCAGTTTGCTGCACTTTACCAGTTGCTTTACGAACGCATGGTGTTCAAGAACGGCGTGAACAACCTCATTTGGGATTTCAACCCGAAGGATGCTTCCCTGATGTCCTGGACTCCGGGCGAAACTTACTATGACGTTGTGAGCGTTGATATTTACAATAACGCAAATGACCATCAAAGCAATAGCGCTGCGTTTATCGACCTCACGAACAAGGCGGGCACAAGCAAGCTCATTTCGCTCAGCGAAAACGGCCCGATTCCCGATGTTGAAAAAATTTACGAAGATGGTGCAACTTGGAGCTGGTGGATGCCATGGTACGAATCTCCGAGCTGGGGCGGTGGCTATGTGAGCCAGACTTCTGCAAGCGTTTGGCAGAAAAACCTTGCCGACGAACGCATCATTACGCTCGACAAGATGCCCGGCTGGGACAATTACAACGAAGTGGCTGCCGCTACGAAAGTTTGCCCGACTTCTACCGCAAACGCAAAATTCGGTGCCGACACCGCCAAGGCGAATTCGGAAAATGTGGACCTCGTCATGGGCGTGACCTACAAGGCGTTCAACGATAGCGGTGCAAACATCGAATACAAAAAAGTTCCTGATTTGACGGGTGCGAAGAGCATTGCCGTTACCATTGAGAACAAGGGTTCCGGCGGCGTCAATGACGGCATTTGGGTCGGTCTCGCGTTTGTCCGCGACGGCTCCAAGGACAAGGCTTGGACTTGGGAACAGTCTGCGACGGACGATTGCTGGCTCAATGACGGTGCCAAGTTGACTTGCGAATTTAATATCGAAACTTACACGGATGCAGATGGCAACGAAAAGCCGATGGATTTAGGCAACATCTTCTCCGTTACGTTGATTGTAGGCGGTGCCGCAGGATTCAATGGCCTTGTGCTCTTCGACAACATGGTTACGGACAACGGCATTATCATCAACGGATTCAACAAGAAGACGGAACTCTTTACTGCGGCAGAACAAAGCGTAGGCCATGTTGCAAGTGTTGAACTTTATAACAAGGACGGCACGCCGGCAACATCAGCTCTCAAGCCGGTCATTCATGCTTCAAATTCTGGACTCCATGTGTATGGCTCGAATGTCGCCTTTACCGCAAGCAAGTCCGGCTTTGCAAGCGTCGATGTCTTTAACATGAACGGCAAGCGCGTCGCAACGCTCTACCGCGGCAATCTCAGTGCTGGCGAGCATTCGTTCAGCCTCCAGAACATTGCCAAGGGCCAATACGTTATCCGCGTGAAGGGCGCTGGAATCGCAGCCTCGAAGCGAGTCCTTGTCAAGTAAACGTTTTTAACACATAAAGCTAAACGCATTTTCCCGGCTCAATGGAGTCGGGAATTTCCGTATAATAGGAATGTTGAAAAATCAAGTATATGGAAGCTACAAAGCTTTGACTTCTTCTTCGGTGAGGCCTGTATCTTCAACGATTTCTTCGATGGGTCTGTTCCTTGCTTTCATTTTCTTGGCGATTTCCTCGTTGATTTCGGTCGCGAATTCCTTAAAGAAACCCTTTTTCAGGACATTGTGATCCCCAAAGGGAATGCGGACGAAAAGTTGGACACAACTAGAGAATCCGCACAATGTCGTACTACAGCGAAGATGAAAAGACTAAAGCTTTGGAACTGTTCCATGAGCTAAAATCATTCACGAAAACGGTCCGAAAACTGGGCTATCCGACAAGGGAACATCTTGCGAGATGGGTGAAAAAGGAAGGACTCCCTCCCAAGCCAAGAAAACACATGGAGGTTGTTAATACGCCCGAACACCCCCTGCGGGCCCCCATCGAAGTGAAACTGAGTGCCATCCGCAGATGTTTCGAAAACGGAGAATCCGTGGTGTCCGTCGCAAAAGATATCCGCTACACGGCCGCAAGTATCTATTATTGGTACCAGAAGTACCTGAAGGAAGGACTTATGGGACTACAAAAAAAACGAAGGTCAGTAAAGCAGGATGCATCCGAAAGCTCGGATGACGCCAAGGCCCTGGCCGAGCAGGTTCATAGACTCCAGCTGGAAGTGGATATTCTAAAGGAGACGCTGAACATAATAAAAAAAGACCCAGGCGTTGACTTTTCGTCCCTCAGGAACAGGGAAAAAACACGGATAGTCAACGCCTTGAAAGACCTTTACAGTCTTGACGAAATTCTAGATGCAATAGGGCTTGCCCGGAGCGTCTACTACTATAACCAGAAGCACATGGACGACAAGGCGGAAAAGGACCGACAGGTTCTTGCAGTGCTTGAACCGATATTCATTAAGTCAAGAAAAACCTACGGATATCGACGTCTTCACAGCGAACTAAAGCGATCCGGGAAGACCGTCTCGGAAAAGGTAATCCAAAGGGTGTCGAAGCAAGGGAATCTCCTTGTATATAGGCCGAAAAAGAAAAAGTACTGCTCATACAAGGGCGAAATCACCCCAGCAGTTCCTAACATCGTAAACAGGGATTTCCATGCGGACGCGCCCAATCAGAAATGGCTTACGGACATAACGGAATTCGCCTTGCCGGAAGGAAAACTTTATCTGTCTCCCGTATTAGATTGCTTCGACGGGCTCCCCGTTTGCTGGACTATCGGCGAGAACCCCGATGCGGATCTGGTGAACCGAATGCTGGACAAGGCGATATCCAAGCTGCATGACGGGGAGAAACCTATCATCCATACCGACCGTGGAAGTCATTACAGATGGCCCGGCTGGATAGAAAGAATGGAAAAATTCGGTTTAACAAGGTCAATGTCGAAGAAAGGATGTTCTCCCGACAACTCTGCTTGCGAAGGCTTTTTCGGGACGATAAAGAACGAGATGTTCTACAACAGGGATTGGCAAAAGGTAAGCAAGGAAGAGTTCAAAGGAATCCTTGAGGAATACCTGAATTGGTTCTGTAATGATCGCATAAAGATGGGCTTAGGCGGCTTGAGTCCACGAGATTATCGAAGAAAGTTAAATTTGCCGCAATAACCCGTCCAAAAAATTGTCCGCGCTCCCAAATGAGACGTCAAGTTGGGATGGTGCACGAAAAAAAAATATGCTTTTACTGAGCAAGGCGTAACCATGCTTTCTTCTGTTTTTGAAAAGTGAATCAGCAACGGGGCAAGAAAAAGCCCTTAATGCAATTCATGTTGCGAACGCAAACCTGAATGTGATTCTTTCTTCGAATTTCTGTTCCTGAATAGGCTACTTCGCCTTCATAAAATGCTCCACGAACAGAATCAAAACTGATTGGTTCTTCAGATTGGTCACAAATTTTATGAAGGTATTCAATAACAGCACAATCAAGTTTATGCAACCCATTTCTGTTATCAAGATTCTTTTCTGTTTCAAGATCTTGTTCAAATATAGAAAAACTATCACTTAGAAGATCAATAAAGTGCGAGTCTGTCAGATCTAGGCAATTGCCTAAAGTGTACACCACTCCAATAACAAATGGGTTCTTGAATGGTTTTGGCTTATGGTCGTTAGCCCAATCCCAAGCTCTATCTTGGTTGTTTTCCCAAACATAAAAGCCCTCACCTAGCCATTCGTGATTCGTTGTACTAAACTTTACGAGTTTGGGATTGTTGATTAAATTAATTCCATTCTCTTTTTCGCAACCATGGAATCCAATATACAAGTTTGGACGTTCCAAATACAGATTATGCATATATCCCCTCCCGCGAAAATTATTTCGTTGTTGCAGACGGACGATAAATTTTGCTAAGGCGACCTGACTTGGTTATAATACCAGCTTTTAGAAGTCGCTGATGTGCTGCTTCTTTTGAATGGTCCAAAGACTTTATCGCTTTACGGGCTCTTTCTATGATATCTTCAGTCACAATAAACCTCTTTCAATGCCAAATATATCAATTGAAGTCTTTAAATGCAATACATCAAACAGCGACACATTCATTTTGCAAACAACCGATTGTAAAGCCTAGCGTTATGTACTGATTTTTTTTGCGAACAATTGTTTGCCGAAAGCTGCAACTAAGCATTTTTGTGACACGACCATATCCATTTCCCTGTGTTTTCCATCACTTTTCACCCCGGCAGAAATATCCAAAATCCTTACATTCCTCTCAAAAACATGCATTTTTTCACAGCGTTACTTGACTTCGATTTTTACAAATCTATTTTAATATTTAACGATATCTAGGATGTTTTGGGGTGTGGACATTTTCAAAAATTTTGTCAACACACAAAAAGTCGAGAAAGCCCTATTTTATCGTCTTTTTTCTAGATTCAAAAGAAAATAAGGGTATCCTATGAATAGTTTCAAGACTTTGATTGCCGCATCGCTTGTCGGGACCGCGGCTTTTGCTGCACCGGGCCTCACTGTAAGTGGCACCGACCTCATGTACAACGGTAAGAAGATTTTCTTCTCGGGCACGAACCTCGCCTGGAGCGACTACAATTCTGACGTGGGCGCATCTCCGCTTGACGAGAATGCATGGCGCAAGGCTGTCGAAGGCACGCGTGCCGCAGGCGGTAACGCTATTCGCTGGTGGCTATTCAACAACATGAGCCAAAGCCCGACCATTGACGAATCGACGCATTTGGTCACCGGCCCCAAAGAAAATACCATCGCGAACATGAAGAAGGCTTTGGACATTGCTGAAGAATACGGCGTGATGGTTTCGATGTGTCTCTTTAGCCACAACTTGATGGAACCGAACCAGTGGGGCATTTACAACGAAAAGCTCGATATCACCGCTAACGAGTTGCTGTTCGAAGACGAAGGCACCAAGGCCTTTATTGATAACGTATTGATTCCGGTCGTAAAGGCTATAGGTAACCACAAGGCTCTCATGACTTGGGAAGTCTTTAACGAACCCGAAGGCATGACTAGCGAATGCAGCGGCTGGACTCCGAAGAAGATGGCGCTTGCCAAAATCCAAAAGTTTACGAACAAGGTTGCAGCTGCCATTCACACGACAAATCCGGAACTTCTCGTTTCGACCGGTAGCGTGAACATCAAGTATCAGAAGTATTGGAACGATGCCGCTCTTGTTGAAGCCGGTGGCGAAGCGAAGGGCACGCTCGACTTTTTCCAGACTCACTATTATCCGTACTGGCAAGACAATTCCGTAAGCCCGTTCGTGAATACGGCAGCCCAGATGGCGACCACTTACGGCTACGATTCCAAGCCGATGATTATTGGCGAATTCCCGGCAAGCGGCTGGGCTGGCGACACCTACCGCTCCAATTTCGCTGCAAAGACGGAAATTTCGACGGAACAGTGCTACCGTAAGGCTTTTGACGGCGGTTATGCGGGCGCTCTCGCTTGGCAGTATATTGGCGACAAGACCGAGGCGAATTTCGGTGGTTACAGCTACACGATTGACCCGGCACTCGACGCCATGAAGAAGCTTGCTGCCACGGAAGAGGCGAGCATCAAGATTAAGGACGTGACTATCGAAGGTGGCGATGGTGGAAACGGCATGATGGCTGTGACTTACGGTGCAGACAATGGTCAGGTGGAATACCAGAACAAGGGCGGTTGGGACTTGTCCAAGGCCACGACGTTCACTTGGACTGCAAAGAACAACGGTGATGCCGAGGCCGATATTTACCTTATCTTCAAGCTCACGGATTCTTGGACATGGACCGAAACGAGCAGCAGCTGCAAGGTTCCTGCGGGCGAAAAGGTCACGTGCTCCATCGACATTTCGGAACATGTGGACCGCAACAAGACTCTCAGCATTACGCTTGCGAACTATGCCGCAGGCTACACGGGCACCATCATTTACGACGACATTAAAGCTGGGGCGACGACGCTCTTTGACTTCAACAAGGACAAGTACGATGCCTTCAAGCGCGGTTACGAGAACACCGAAGAAATGATTCCTGAAATCAAGATTGTGTTTGACGAAAACTACGCTTATGGTAAACAAACGACCGGTGTCAAAGACAAGATAATTTCAGCATCGAAGTTCAGTGTCCAAGGCGACAAGATTATGCTGACTTCTAACGCCGTGGGCAAGGTCAGCGTCGATGTGTTCGGCATGAACGGAAGAATCGTCGCGACGCTCTTCAACGGAACACTCGCTGCTGGTAGCTATATGTTCAGTCTCGCCGACATGCCGAAGGGCCAGTACATCGTCCGCATGAAGGGTGCTGGTGTCACGACGACGCAACCGGTGATTGTCAAGTAAAAAATTGACGAGCTGAAAATAACATGCGAAAGTCCCGATGCGATTCGGGACTTTTTTTATCTTCGACCCAGTCATCCTCGACTGTCCTCGCAACAGTCATCCTCGACCGCCAGGGAGGGACAACCTCAAAAGGCGAGCATCGTAGCCATACTTGTATGGATATGATTGAGCCAAAGAGGTTGGGGCTTGCCCCATCCAGTGCATGTCATCCCGGCCCCTGTGCCGGGATCGGTTTCTTCCTATAACACTAATGCCGGAAAGACTTCCGGCATAACAGTTTCTCTGACATTGTCATCCCGGCCCCTGTGCCGGGATCTCCTTACACGGCACTTATCGCAGATACAAAACAGACCCCGGAACAAGTCCGGGGTGACAGTTAGGCGGCAAAGCCGCCTCTCTCGTCTATAGTCTATCGTCTATTATAATACGCGCCTTTGGCTTTTTTGCTATTGCCTACGCGGCGCCCCTTGAGGTCGTATGTTTGCTTGGTGCGCGGCAACATGCGGATTTCGCCGGTGGCGGGATTAAAGCGTCCAATGACGGTCGGGCGCTCCTTATCGCTTTCGCTATCCTTGTCGCCATACACAATGACAATGTCCATGCTGTTGAGCGAAGCTGTTTCGCTAGCCGCAGCTTGCCTCATCACAAGCGGTTGATCCGTCGCGACGGAGTCTGTCGGAGCGAGCGCATCCGCAAAGCGATACCTGGAGACCTGCGATGCCTTCGGCTGAGTCTCGTCGTCCTTGCATTCCGAAGCATCCGGATACGTCGTGCAATCGACCAGGTACGCACGGAACGGATTCACCCAGTTGTTGCCTCCGAACTGCACGAACTTGCCGATTGAAGCACCGTTGCGGGCGGAGCCCGCAAAGGCCCAAATTTGGCCATTTTTGATATCCTCGTCTTCCTTCGACCATTCCTTTTTCTGGAGTGCGCCGCGGAACACCCAGTTGTTTTTGCGCACGACGGAATTGGTGGCGTTGTTGCTTGACTTGAGCGTTACGTTACCGTTGATTCCGAGCGTAGGCGTATCCATCTCGACCATGTACGGAGTGTAGGCCTTAAGTTCGCCCGAATACTTGTTGCAATTTCGATTTGGATTCACCTTCTCCTCTTGCTTGCCTATTGTTGCGTTGCACCAGACGTAATTCACCCCCACCGTGTTCATGCCATCTATTTTAACAATGTTCGCGAATTCAAAAATCGACTTCACTCCGGTCAGATTCTCCGCATTGATGTCGAACGGCAGCATGATGGTCGAGAAACCTCCATTTTCCAAATTCACAGTGAATTCGCGGTCGAACGTGACGGCGACATTTTTAATGTCCTCGGTGATGTTGAACTCTTCCGTTCCGTTGTACTCGCCGTTTAGAACGGCGCGATTCTTGCCTTCGCCGTCTTTGTAAACAAGCATAAGGTACGGGTATTTAAACGTGTCCATATCTATATCTGAAGTTTCGATACCGCCGATAGTGATTTTGCCTGTTCTAGAATCGAATGCACCTTTACCAATGCTATATGCACCACTCTCCTTTGTTGCGGTGACCTTGGTTTCGTCGCCGCTAATAGTGATATTTCCAACATTTCCACTGTAGCCACCGCCGATACCGGCTGCAAATATACCACCCGTAGCAGTAATAGTGCCACCATTTATCACTATGTTTCCGCAACTGATTTTGTAACCACCGCCTATACCGGCTCCATAGCCGTTACCGCTTGCATCAAGGGAACCCGTTCCCGAAATGGTAAGCGTTTTACCTTCCGGCACATAAATGCTGGGATAATCCTCATAGAAGCCCTTCACTACATTTGTGCCTGCGAGGATAATATTGCAGTCTCCCTCACAAGTGATGCCCGCCCAATTGTATTTTTCGTCGCTGACTCCATTGATAGTCACCCATTTGAGCGTTACGGTAGCGCCATCTGCAATCGATATCTTGTAAGGTTGTTTGGAACCATCAAGCGAGCCCGTCAACACATCGCCATCTTGCACAACAAGATCACTTGTCAACGATGCAAGATTCATTCCCGCAAAAATTTCAAATTGCACTTCGAGGTTTTCTGTCGGCAGTTTGTAATTGTCATTGCACACAACCGTTGCCGTAGCCGTGTATGTACCGACTTCTTTTGCAGCTCCTGAAACTGTAATCGAGCAATCATCGTCGTTTACAAGTCCCTCCGCCGTTGCCGTCGGAGCTTGTTCCGTGCCATCGTAGGCAAGCATAGCGTCGCCCCAGATGATGGAGATTTCACGCTGCGTGATTTCAAAAGTCTTCGAAATAGAACCTTCATAATAGTTCTTTCCAACAATAGTCATATTGGCGATTCCTGCCGAGATGTTGTTCGAACATTCGACCGTGTAATCTTCATCGCGTTCAAGTAGAGTTTCGCCATCTTTCACGACCACATCCGGGCAAATCGCAGAACCTGTGTAGATCTGGTCAGCGATGTCGGCTATGGTAACGTCGCTGTGGGTAAGGAGTTTCACTTTGTTCATCCACTCGGTATAGTCGAACGGACTTATTGCAATATCCGAAGTTTCGATACCGCCGATAGTGATTTTTCCTGTTCTAGAACCTTCGTAACCTTTACCTATGCTATAGGGAGCATTATGCCCCTTTGTTGCGGTGACTTTGGTTTCGTCACCGCTAATTGTGATATTTCCAACAGATGCATCGTTGCCGTAGCCGCCGCCAATACCTGCAGCCCTACTACCACCCGTAGCTGTAATAGTGCCGCCGCTAATTGCAATGTTCCCCACTTTTCCATCCTGACCGCCGCCAATGCCAGCTGAGCTCCAACCACCCGCAGCAGTAACCGTACCTCCACTAATCTTAATGTTTCCACAATTGAAGTAATAACCGCCGCCGATACCGGCTCCATAGCCGTTGCTACTTGCTTCAAGGGAACCCGTTCCCGAAATGGTAAGCGTATTGCCGCTAGGCACATTGATGCCGGGATAATCTTGATGGAAACCCTTCACTTTATTCTCGGAATTCTCCGCAAGGATAATGTTGCAGTTTCCCTCGCATGTGATGCCCGCCCATTTGTAAGCAGCATTGTCAACTCCTTCGATAGTTACCCCTTTGAGCGTTACGGTAGCATCGTCTGCAATCGATATCTTGTAATTACCGGCAAGCTTGCCTTCCAACACTTCGCCATCTTGCACAGTATAGTCACCTTTCAGATTTGCAAGGCTCGTGTATGTAATTTCAAATTGCACTTCGAAGTTTTCTGTCGGCAGTTTGTAATTGTCATTGCATTTAACCGTTGCCGTTGCCGTGTATGTACCGAGTTCTTTTGCTGCTCCTGAAACCGTAATCGAGCAATCATCGTCGTTTACAAGTCCTTGCACCGTTACCGTAGGAGCCTGCTCTGTGCCGTTGTAAAACAAAGTCAGTTCACCCCAGACGACTTTCGGCATAATTTCAAAATTCTTCGAAATCGTGCCTGCATAATCGCCCATACCCGTAATTGTCATATTGGCGGTTCCGGCTAAGGTGTTGTGTGTGCAAGTGACGGTATAGTCCGTGCCGAGTTTAAGCGGAGTTTCGCCATCGGTTACGCTGACTGTAGGGCAAATTGCAGAACCCGTGTAAGTCTGATCGGGGATGTCAGCGACGACGAAGTCCGTGTGGGTAAGGCTTTTTTTCCACTTGGTGTAGAGTATTGCACTGCCGTCAGCATTGAAGGGGATATAGCTGGCTTGAATTTTCTTGTCGGCGTCAGTGTACCAGCTGTCAAAGGTGTAGTGGTCCTGCCTAGCGCTGAGCGACACATGGAAAGCCCCGTGGAAGTTATCGTCCCCGTTGGCGGTGTCATGCACATCGAACAGCAGACCGTCAGTAGCGGTGATGTGGCTGTACCTACCCGTCAAAATGACGTGGCCGTCCTTAGATGTTGTCTCTGTCGAAGAAATCGCATCGATGGTCACTCCAGCAAACTTAGGATCGAGGATATCATGGAGGTCATATTTGGAGACATTTACCTTCGGAACGGCTTGTCCGCTACTGTTTACCTCCCAGCCGTCGCCGAGCAGAGCGACAAGATCTTCGTCCAAGTCCATATCCGAGATCAGTGAACCCTGTACTGTACCAAAGGTCTTTGTATAATAGCAATTTTCAATAGTCAAATTAGAAGTTATATCGCTTGCACGGGCAAGCGTCCTCTCCCCATTCATCGTTAACTCTGCCGGAGCGAAGAGGCTGTTGCGGATGATTACTTTTGCATTAGACTCCGTCCAACCGACGAGACCTCCATTATTGGTGGGTCTTTTGTTGGTTCCCATGAGCAACTTGCCAGTAAAGGCACAGTTGTTGATAGTGACGGTTCCATCACTGACATTAGCAATCAAGCCGGCATTGCTCGCATCGCCGCTATAGTTACTGGTAATAACGATATCGGAATGGCAACCTACAAGGTTGCTGTTGCCATAAGAAGCCCCTACTATGCCCGCATTCTGCCTGTCAGCATTTTGGATAGAACCGCTAACTTTCAGGTTTTTAATTGTAGCTCCATCAATATAGCGGAAGGGAGCGAGGATAGCTGTGCCCGAACTTGTGTTTTTATAGAAGGTCAGTGTGTGTCCAGCACCGTCGAAAGTGCCCTTGAACATGTTGCTGCTTGTCCCCACCATACTAGCAACAGCATTTTTGTCATTAATGTCTTCGGCCAGCAGCACCAACTTGCCCTCGAACGTTTCACCATCATTATTCACGCGGTTGGTGAAGTTGAACCAGTCCGTTGCCGATGTGATAACAAGGTCGGGGGTGACGGACTTTACGATGTAGGGCTTTCCGGCCTTAATGGCTGTTGCTTCCGTGAAGTTTAGCGTCAATTTATCGTCATCGAGGCCCGATTTCTCGACGTTCACTTCCTTGATGGCAAAGCCGTCCAGCGGCGAGGCTGCAATCTGCGATGCCGTCAGCGAGAACGGAAGCGTCAGCGTGTTCCAGCTACCGTCGGCAGAAATGGTGCGGCCATCGAGCGTCACGTTGTACAGATCGCTTGCGCTTGCACCTGCAATGGCTGCGCTGTTGTCTTCTTTATATTTAAGTACCAACGGCTTTCCCCACCGGGCATAGAAGGTCTTTTCGCCGTGAGAACCTGAGGGAATGGCAACCCCCGTGATGGCGGAGCCTTTAAATTCGGCATTGTCATACCAGCCCACAAATTCGTAGCCGTCCTTGCTGGGGGAACTTAGCGTGATATCTCCACTCTCGACATTGTAGGTCGTCGGATTGTCCAATACAAATGTGGCCCCATCTACACCGTTGTAGGTAATGTTATAGGTGACGGTTGTCCGCTTGAGATAGAGCGTTGCGCTGCCGTCAGTGGCGAAGGGGATAGAGGTGGCCGGAGTAGTCTCGCCAGCATCGGTAAACCAGCTAAAGTTATAGCCGTACGAGTAGAGTGCCGCGTGGAAGGCTCCCTTGTCGGTGTTGTGCGCATCGAACAGCAGGCCGTCAATAGCGGCGTAGGGGGTATATGAGACGGGACTGTATGTACCGATTAGTGTCACATGGCCGTCTTTTGAAGTCGCTTCCGTCGATGCATTCGCGTCGATAATTACGTTGTTGAATGTCGGGTTGACGATGTCGGCGTGGGAGGTCTCTGTAGTGATCAACCTCGGAAGGCTTTTGCTTTTGACAATTGTCCAGTTGGTAGAACCGAAATAATTGGAGTTGGTCAGATATGTGTTCGCAGAAACACTTTCCCCCTGTCTAATCCCATTGCTGTTGTTGGTTCCGAAAGTTGTTGTGTAGTAGCATTTCGTGAGAGTGGCTGTTCCTCTATAATAAAAATTACCACTGTTGGTTTTATTCATCGTAATAGTTGCAGACGGGGCAAATAGACAGTAGGACAGGGTTAGCGAAGCACTATTATTATAACCCACGAAGCCACCGTTGCCGCCTTTGTTATCCTCGGTGCCTTTTAATAATTGACCATTAAAAAGACTGTTTGAGATTGAGACAGAAGCGTTTTCATTTATTCGACCTATGAAGCCGCCGTTACCAGCAATATATTGATCACTAACGTAATTCGTCGTGATAGCGACACTGCTAATACATTTCTCGATAGTTACTGAACCTCCAACAACACGGCCAACCAATCCGCTAACGTATGCACCCGAAGAAGTAACACTACCGGCGACGTGGAGATTCTTAATCGTCGCCCCGTTGACATAGCGGAAAGGACTAACATAAAAGACCGTATTGGTTATGTTGACATTCAGCGTCTGTCCGTTACCGTCCAGCGTACCCATGAATGGATAATTCGTATTTGTACCCACCATCTTCGTCACAGGATCCGCGCTGTTGTCGAAGTCATCGGCCAACATCACCAATTTTCCCTCGAACGTTTCACCGTTATTCACTCGGTCGGCGAACTTGTCCCAATCCGCTTTGTTGCGGATGAGGAGGTCAACATTGGCGGGGCTAGATTTCACGATGTACGGACGCCCGGCCACGATGCTGCCAGCGTCCGTGAAGTTCACCGTCAGTACCTCTCCGTCGAGGCCCGATGTCGTGGCGTTCATTTTCTTGATGGTGAGGCCCGCCAGCGGCGATTCGGCAATCTGCGATGCCGACAGCGAGAACGGAAGCGTCAGCGTGTTCCAGCTACCGTCAACATAGATTGTGCGGCCCGAAAGCGTCACGTTATACTTGTCACCGTTAGCAGCAGCTGCGATGGCGGCATCGTTATTCGTCGTGCGGCCCAGTTCCAGCGTAATCATCTCGCTCCACTTCGCGACTAGGGTAATATCGTTGTTCACGGCGGTGCTGAAATCGTACGGATTGTTGTTAAGCGTCCAGCCCTTAAAGTTGTAGCCCTCACGGGTCGGGGTCGGCTCGTTGGCGGTTGAGCCGAAGGCTACGCTCTGGTTCGGTACGGACAAGCCGCCGTTAGCGTCGAAGGTGACTATAAAGCCGGGTACGTACTTGCCAGCAGTCATAAATGCAGATCTGGTAATATTCGTTGTTTTACCAACGCGGGCAAAATTCTTGCCTTCTACGAATTTTGCATGAACATCCATGCCGTCGTGATCGATGAAATCGTCATCATTCGTCCATGCGACGGTGATATTGTAATTGTCCTGACCATTCTGCCCCTTGCCAATAGCATTCGCATAAAAACCTTTCTTTGCAGTCACCTTTCCACCATTGATGGTGAGGGTAATGCCATAGCCAGATTTATTCGATGGGTCATGATTATAACTGCCACCGATACCCGCTGCACCACTTCCGCCAGAGGCATTGACTATGCCGCCGTTGATGGTGATAGAACCGGCATCCTTGTTCCCCCACAAAGTGGATTCATTGTATGATCCGCCGATGCCCGCTCCATAATGCGAAGCACCTGTTGCCTTGATTGTGCCGCCATTAATCACCAACTCGCCAAAAGAGTAGGCTCCGATACCTGATGTACTGTATTCGTCTCCACCTAAAGTAACTCGAGTATGTCTAGACCCATAAGCAATAAGCGTTCCGCTGCCTTCGATGGTCAGTTTGTTACCGCTGCTCAGTTCGATGCCTTTGGTGGCTTTGAGCGTTCCTTCGAGAACTAGCGTCACGTCGCCTTTGACAATGATGCGGTTGTTGTTCTCCACCGTACCCGAAGGCACCGTCCAAGTGCCGCCGTCCAGTGTCGTGGTTTCGCTCGTCACCGTTCCGTCTGCCCATGCTGTGGCAAATGAGAGAAGGAGGATAAAGAAAAAGGATAATAGTGTTTTATTTTTCATAGGATTTTAGGGGTTGTTTTTAATAAAAGCAAAAGGAACGTATCTGCGGGATGTTCCGTATCTGCGATAAGTTCTGTGTATGCTGGCCCCGGAATAAATCCGGGGTGACAACGTGAAGGACGCGGCTTGGCACTCCTTGTTTGTAATGGGAAACTTTAGTTTGTGGTGAACACCTGTATACCCCCACCCTAGCAAAAATCGTGCCAAGTGAAGCAGAGGCTATGCATGACAAGGTCATGGCTATCATGCTGTCGCGGTCAAGGCACCGTGGGTAGTCGGGGGTGTTCAAAAACATACGAAAAAGTTACAAAAAATTTGGGAGGGTGTCAAATTTGAGAAAAAACAAGGCACGGAGGTACAATGTGAGGTGTGCCGTATCTGCGGTTAGAACAGTGTAAGGAAATCCCCGAATAGGTCTTACTGCGTCAATTCTACCCAACCCACTCCGCAAAATTTTCTGGCGTGATTGTATCCACCTTTGCATCGGGATAGCGGTTGGTAAACGCCTTGGACACGCGACTCTTCTTTTTCGGATTCCACTTGAATTCAACAGCGTTGATATTTGAGCCAAGGACCTCAAGATAATCGACTTCCATTTGATCTGTTGTTCGCCAGAAAAACGGAAGACCGTCTGCCTGATTATAGGAGTTTTTCTTCAAGCGTTCGCTAATGGCGTAATTTTCACAAAGCGCGCCGACATCGTTTCTCTGTGGAATTGGCGTAAAATCGTTTAGCACCGCATTACGGATTCCATTGTCCCAGAAATAATATTTTACACCCTTCTTGATTTCATTCCGCAAGTTGCTCGAATACGATGTCAACGGGAAAATGATAAATGCCTGTTCTAATATTTTTAGATACGATTCTACAAGTGTCCGCGACACTCCAAGCAGTCCCGCCAATTCATTAAACGAGACCTCGCTACCGACTTGCAAAGCCAACGCACGTAACAGTTTTTCAAGCATAACCGGCTTGCGAATGCCCTCGTATTGCATCAAGTCGCGATAGAGATAACTTTCTGCAAGCATTTTTAATGTTTCTTTCATTCCGTTTTCATTCGTGACAACTTCCGGATAACTTCCGTACACAAGTCGTATTTCAAATTTTTTTGATTCTTCTAGAATGCCGAAATATTTAGCACACTCGGAATAACTTAACGGAAATAGGCGGTATTCAAATTTACGACCGGTCAAGGGTTCTTCTACGGAATTCGCCAAGGTAAAGGAACTTGAACCCGTAATGACGACTTGGATATCGTTGCGCGAGTCTACTAGCAATTTTACGGCTCGACCCAAGTTTTGAATCTTTTGACCTTCATCTATAAAGACAACTTTCCTATCTCCCAGCAATTGGGTCCAACGGCTAGCTGTTACCGTGTCAAAGTAATGGACATCAAGATCGTCATCGCCATTGAGGCAAACTGGATCAATAGACATTTGCCTAAAAAGTTCTTTGGCAAGCGTCGTTTTGCCACTTTGCCTTGGACCGTAAATGACTATAGCTTTTCCCTTGAAAAAGTTTTGGGAAATGTCGTCTGCTATGATTCTTGAAATTTTGCCCTGCATACTTTAAATATAAGTCTAAAATTTTAAAAAGTCAATATTTTGCATTTACAAATGTAGAAAAACTAGATATTTTGCATTTATAAACGCGAATTTACTGTAAAATCATTCTTCACCCCATTAAACCATATCTTGAGTAAAAATCCAAAGAAATAATGATGTGAAGGGGTGACTTCGTAACAATAAAAACATTTGAATTTAGCGTGCAAGAATATAAATTTACCTATAGAATTATGGAGCGTTTATGAGATGTTTTAAGTTTGCAAGTTTTGAATTTCCTGCAAGCACTGCAACAGTGGCTACCGTTGCTGCGCTTGTATCCTCCGCGTTTGCTGCCGGCACGCTTATTCGCCTCGAAGCCGAAGATGCCATCCTCGCCAATGACCACAAAGTCCTTGTTGTTACCGATGCTAAAGCTTCGGGCGGAAAGTTTGTCGATATGAAAGACGGCAATTTGGAGTTCAAAGTGACAATACCTGCGACGGGCTATTATACGCTTTGGGCAAATTACCAAATACCATCGAACTCGACCAACAAAATCCAGAACTTGACCGTCAACGGAACTTCCGCTGGGCAAATTTCGTTCGGTATTTCCGACGATTTCACGACCATCAAAGGCGCTGGCAAAATCAAGCTCACCGCAGGCGAAAACGTCATAGGCATTGTTCACAGCTGGGGCTACGTCAACCTCGATTACATCGAACTCACGGAGTACGAAGCAAGCCCTTGGAATATTTCGCCAACGCTTGTGACTCCTGAGCCGACCGAAAGCGCACAAAAGCTCTACAATTTTTTACTCACCAATTTCGGCAAACGTGTGATTAGCGGTGTTATGACGGACCGCCCTTTCGAAAACGACGGCAAATATACTCCGCAAGATTTCTCGACGCAAACGGAACTCAAGTACATCCATGACGCAAGCGGCAAGAACGTTGTTCTAGTCGGTTTTGACTTTATGCATACTACTGGAAAAAATTCCGAGGAATTGTGGTTCCAAGGCTACACGCACGCATCGCTCGAAATGGCAAAGACCGTGTGGAATGCAGGCGGCATTCCTCAATTCAACTGGCACTGGAAAGATCCGATGCACGAAGTTGAAGCGTTCTATACAAAGTCTAGCGGAAACACTCCTTACACCGAATTCAGCATTGGCAAGGCTTACGACGAATCGACCGGCAAATGGAAAACAGAAAGCGATGAATACAAGGCCATTGTGCGCGATATGGAAATGATTGCCGATTCGCTTTTGACCTTGCAAAAAGAAGGTGTCGCCGTTCTTTGGCGCCCGCTTCACGAAGCTAGCGGCAAGTGGTTCTGGTGGGGAACGGACGGAGCAAAGCCTTGCGTCGCTTTGTACAAACTTATGTTCGATCTCTTTGTGAACAAGAAAGGACTCCACAACTTGATTTGGGTGTGGACAACGGACGAAGCGACGGATGCTCTCGACTGGTATCCGGGCGACGAATATGTAGATGTCGTGGGCCGCGATTACTATTACTATCCACGCGAAGCTAACCATTCCAGCCTCGTAGGGAGTTTCGAAACCGTCAAGGAAATGTTCGGCGGCAGAAAAATCGTGACGCTCAGCGAAAATGGTTCCGTGCCTTACCCCGACGAAATGAAAGCCGATGGTGCGAACTGGAGCTGGTTCATGCCGTGGTATGGCGATTACGCGATGGAAAGCTGGGCGAACGACAACAACAAGGAATCGTGGAAAACCGTGATGAATAACGAATACACCTTGACGCTTGAAGACATGCCCGGCTGGGACAATTATAAAATCGAGGAGAAGCATACAACGGAAATCAAGAGTGTTACGGCTGTCTCAAAACAAGTTGCTAGTTTGTCTGTTGTTGGAAAGATTTTACACCTCAGCTTCCCGAGTGTAACCGCGGCAGGTTCCACTGCAAAAATCGCAATTTTCGACATGCAGGGCAATCAGGTGATGTCGCGTGACGTTCAAGCCGCAATAGCAAACATCAACTTGAGCGAAATCGCCGCCGGGCAGTACATCGTGAAAGTGCAAGGGAACGGATTTAAGCAAAGCAATAGAATTCTGCTAGTCGGCAGTAGGCGGTAGTTTGTTGGCAACAAGCCGTAAGCTAACAATTATGGATTCTATCACCTCTTCGAGGTTCCAGAATGACAGACTACCATTGACTAATAACTAAAAAATGGAGTGTGATTATGGGATGTAAATTAATCGCGGGCGTTTGTTCCGCAATGGCAATTGCCACAGCGGTCGCGGCAACATCTGCTTATGCTGCGCCGACAACGTACGAAGCCGAAACTCAACCCGGCGTTGATGAAGCTTCAATTGTATCTGCCGAAGGATTTTCCGGCGGCAAGTACGTGAAGCCCGGCACAGACGGCTTTACATTCAAAGTCAAAGTCGAAGAAACGGCCGTCTATGACTTCACCACGAAAGTTCTCATCAAGCAGTACGACTGGTTTGAATCGAAGATTG
>JAEEGK010006860.1_pt1 | contig 27262 bp, 18 predicted proteins | sample 8958771 | NCBI WGS metagenome assembly JAEEGK01 (sample SAMN16246547, study PRJNA631951) | gut metagenome | biome: gut microbiome; feature: rumen; material: SC-attached | host: Bos | place: Iran: Karaj | collected 2018-10 | reverse complement strand
AAACTTTAAACTTTAAACTTCTAACTTTCAACTTTAAACTTTCAACTTTCACCACCACCAGTCGGTCCTCGAATCCGTACTCGAGTTACTGCTCTTGTCGTACTTGAGGTCAGACAAGATCGACGCGTTCACTCCGATATGGAACGTGAAGCTCTTGAACGGCCCGATCGGGTTGATGCTCGCGCTCATGTTCCAGCAGTGCAGGTCACGACTCACGTTGAACGTACATGCCGTCACTCTCTTGTAGTCGAAGTTATACGTCATGTTCGCGCTGATCTTCCATCCCTGACCCAGACCGAGGTTGCCGTACAGCGACAGCGAGTGCGTCAGTTTCATCTTCGGGTACATGCGCTCGTAGTCGAACGTGCTCGTCTCTTGGTACGCTAAGGAGTAGTTGATCGACACGCTCCACGGGAACTCGGTCTTCACATAACCGTCGTCCACCTCTTCCTCTTTCTTGTTGTTCTGCTTGGCATTCCGATCCATGCCTTCGCCGTCTTTCTCGATCGAGTCCATGTTCACATCATTCCCATCATTCCCATCATTTCCATCATTTCCATCATTATTCTTGCGACCTTCTATCTTATCCTTCCATTTCTTGATTGTCTGGTTGGAGATCGTATAACTGAAGTTCCACCTCAGACCGTCCCAATGCGGGAACCGGCCGTTGTGCCAGTACTGCTTGTTCGTGCGTACCGGGGTGCCGAGCGCGTTCAACTCATACATGTACGGATCGAGGTGCGTGTTCAGCGTCAGCGTGTAGTTTTTCAGGTAAGGGAACTTCAGACGCAACTCTACATTGAACTTACTGAAGTTCATCGAGTCCACGGCGAAGTTATACGCACCCGAAACGGCGAACTTATCGATGATGCTCACTACTTTGTAGGGGTTCTTGCCCGTCGTGTCCTTGCTGTTCACGATCTTCATTTCCAAGTTCTGCTCCAGCGCAAAATTGATCGACGCAGCCATGCCGCGCGGGGCGTTGCCGTACATACCGTTCGGGAAACGCGAGTACACCTGATGCTGATAAACCGGATTGCCCGCGTCATCGACTTTCTGCGTCTTGCGCCCCGTGATCGAGTCCGTACCGTCATATACCGGCTGCTCATAACTGCCGTAATACCCCCAGAAGCTCTTCTCGAAATCCGGATGGTAGGTGAAGCCCAGAGAAGGCGTGATCACGTGACGGAATTTCTCCACTTTGCCGTTCGGGAACAGACGTTTGAGAGGCGTGTAGAATCCGTATATCTTCGTGCTCATACTGAAGCCCACATCAAAGTCAAACACGTTGTAGAACCCGTTCGTGGTGTCACGTGCCAATGCCTGCGTCTCATCGTCCCAGCGTTGATCCACGCGGGTGAAATACATACGGTCGCGCAGACTGATACTCGGCGAGATAGACAGGTATTTGAAGAGCATGAACGAGGCCTTGATCGGCAAACTGTGACTCAGACCCGTCTGCCAGTCGCGCAGGAAATTCGAGTGCGGGAAATAACTCTCCTTCATGTTACTCGTCGAGATCTTGCCGTTCAGCGAATAACTCATGCTGATCTTCTCGTACCATTTCTCCTTGCCGCCCACCAATCCTTTGCGCTTGAGCGTAGCCTGGTGCCAGAGCTTGAACGGGTATATCGTACTCATGTTCAACGTCAGCTGCGGAGCCGTCAGAGAGATCGTCGAGTCGCTCGTGCGTTGAGTCAGGCTCGCTGTCATGCTCAGGCTCCACGGACTGTCCGGGAAACGCTGAGTGTAGTTGATCGTACTGCTCTTCGTGTTCTCCGAATACAGGTTCGAGTTATAGTAACTGTTGATGTTACTCCGGTTATATCCGCTCGTCGCGAAGTTCACACTCGCCGAGAACGTGCTGTACGGATTCGCTTTCGAGTCCTGACTGTGCGTCCATTGGACGCTGAAGTTCCTCCGCGCCGAGTAGTCCGGCAGGCCCTTCTCGCTCGTCACGTCGTTGCGGTAGTTGATGCTCAGGTTGCCGCTGAAATGGTACCGCCATACATAACGCGTCTTCGCGCGCACCGCCCATGTTCCGCGGGAGTAGATATCGCCCGTCACTTCCAGATCCATGTAGTCGCATATCGCGAAGTAATATCCGAAATTACTCAGATACAGACCGCGCGTGTAGTCATCGCCGAACTGCGGCATGATGATACCGCTCGAGTACTTGCTGTTGAACGGGAAGAAACCGAACGGGATAGCTAACGGCAGCGGTACGTCACCTACTACCATATACGCCGGTCCGGTCGCGATATAGTCGCCGGGCTTCACCTTCGCTTTGGTCATCTTCAGGTAGAAGTGCGGATGATCGTGATGATCGCAGGTCGTGTACTGACCGCCGGCAATCATCATCTCATCGCCCTCTACTTTCTTCGTCTTGTCCGCGATGATGTATCCTTCGCCTTGCTGGGTCACGACATGCCGGATATATCCCTTCTGCGTGCGGATGTTATACGTGATCTCATTCGTCTGATAAGTATCCTTCCCGTCCTTGAATACCGGCTTGCCTTTCCATTCGGAATTGATCGAGTCATACACGCCCCGCGCGTAGATCTGGTTCGAGTCTAAGTTCATGCGGATGTACTCCGACTCCAACTCCATCTTCTCGTATTTCAACTCACCGCTACCGTGCAGATACGCCGTGCCGTTCGCCATCATCACCATCGAGTCTTTCGACTGGTAATGTACCGGCGCGTTCAACGCACTCTTCTTTTTCGGCTGCACGCTATCGACCCGTGCGGAATCCTGACCCATCCCCCATAACGTATCCGGCCGTTCACGCATCGTGCTGAATACCCCTCCGGGGATACTGTCCTCCGCCCACACTGCCATCGAGCAGAGTAGGAAAATCACCATCATTATATGTCCCCGTACGCGTATACGCACAATACCGCAAAATAAAATCGGGCGCAAAGGTACTGCTTTTTTTTGACATATGCAAGTTTTTCTTGGGGATTTTTTTCTTGGGGGATTTTTTTCTTGGGGATTTCTTTATTTCATTCTTTCACTCTTTCATTCTTTCATCTTTCATTTGCCTTCCTGTTGTAGGGCTCGGACATAGGCAGATGCCCACTTGGCGCCGGAGCCGGTCGCTCTCCACGAGCGGCCGATTCTGGCTTGCGGAGCGTCCCCTGTCTTTACAACCCTCCCCAACAACCAGCCCTTCTTGTAAACGCCAGGGGCCTGCCCGCTCCGCAAGCCCCCGCGCTGGTATCCGCTCTTCTTTCGTGCATGCCTTCGGATTCGTGTCTTTTCGTTGTATATTTAAAATATTTTTTGTATCTTTGCACCCGATTTTGCATCTAAGGAATGGAGCAAGGCAGATCTTTTCGTGGTTAATAGACCGTAATGGACGTTACGCCCCCATCCCTTATACATCTTAAAACTGGATAGTTCATTGGGCATTGACCCCGCATTCACAACGATAGTGTTCAGATGTATTGATGTTAAATCAACGCAATAAATCAAATAACATTATGACCTACATTGGTATTGACGTAAGCAAGGATTCGTTCGTAGCAGCTTATCCTGCCAAAAGTGGTTATTCCACTAAGACATTCAAAAACACCACTAGTGGTGTACGCCAGTTTATCTCCTCACTTCCTGAGGGCTGTCACTGCGTCATGGAATCTACCGGCAACTACAGTATGCTTCTCCTTTATCTGCTTCAACAAGCTAACATTACTGTTAGTATGGAGAATCCTCAGAAGATTAAGCATTTTGCTCGTGCCATGCTATCCACTACCAAGACGGATGAGATCGATGCCAAACTGATTGCTCTATATGGCGAGAAGATGGAGCCGATTCCCTGTAAGATTCCGTTAGAGAGTATCATTCTGCTTAAGCAGAAACGCACTGTCCTTAGGCAACTTAAGAAGCAATTGCTTATGATGACTAATCTTCAAGAGTCGATGGCTGTTCTTCCCAAACAAGATCCAACAAGCAAAGCGTCTATCGAGCAAACTATTAAGTTCTTGCGCAAGCAAATCTCCAAAATGGAAGAGGAGATTACAAATCTCTCTAACAAGGAGTACAAGCGTCAGATGGATCTGCTAACCTCGATAAAGGGCATCAGCAACACTATTGCTTCTGCACTCATCATAGCTACAGGTGGCTTTACATACTTTAGCAGTGCAAAGCAAATCTCTCGCTTTTTGGGTCTATGTCCCACATACCAACAATCAGGCACGTCTGTCAATGTCAAAGGTCACATTAATCGAAATGGTGATACATATTTGCGTAGTCAATTATATGTTGCGGCTGTATCATCAACTGCTTGTAACTCTGCTTGCCGGGAAGCCTTTGTCAAAATGAGAGAGAGAGGCAAGGCTGGCAAAGTCGCTATCATTGCGGTCGCTAATAAACTTATCCGTCAAGCTTTCGCTGTTGTTACCAACAATCGCCCTTATGTAGATGGATATGTATCATCTTTTGCTTAAAAATTAACTTTTTTATCATTTTTTTAATATAGTTCGTCCATTAGCCCGGCATCGTATGCCGGTATCGCTACATCCTGCTGTCTACTTTTCGGGGCTACTCCCCCGAACTTTTTGTTGTTAGTGTGTACCTCCGGTGCCGCGCCCTGCTGCGTTTTTTTCTCTTTTTTCTTGCATATGTCATTTTTTTGTTGTAATTTTGCAGCGCAAAATCAAAACGAAGTAATTATGAGTTACATGCAAATGGCACAATTAGACATCCTCAATTTAGTGAGAGGCATCAATACAGAGGGGGATTATATTGACTTCCGTAATATGCTGGCGCGCTATTTTGCGGACAAAGCGCAGAAACAAATCGATGCCCTTTGGGATAACGGTGCAATTAACGAGCAAACCATCGAAGCGTGGGGTAATGAACACATGAGAACCCCTTATCGTTATGCGGTACATCGTTCTTGACACCAATTGTCTGCTACAGGTATTGCCTTCTAAAAGCCCGTATCATAAAATTTGGACGGACATTTTGGAGGGTAAGATTTCGTTGTGCGTAAATACGGATATTTTAGAGGAATATGAAGAGATTTTGGCGCAAAAAACCTCTCCGGATATCGCACATAATGTCGTAGAAGCAATCGCGAATCTTACGACAACAACGATGCAGAACACGTACGTGCATTTTGAACTTTTATCCACCGATTTAGATGATAATAAGTTCGTTGATTGTGCAATTGCTGCGGACGCGGAATACATTGTAACAAATGATAAACACTTTAATCCGCTAAAGGATATACCTTGGCCTAAAGTGGAAATCATTAAAATAGCAGAGTTCGTCAAACAACTCTAACCATCGTCGCTCCCGTCTGCAAAAAAAAACTATCGTCCGTTCTTTTCGTCCATTAACCCGGCATCGTATGCCGCGTCCTTTGTCCATTAACTCGGGATTCTATCCCGATTATTTGATCACTTTTGTCGCATATTTGCGGCAATTTTTCTCTTTTTTTCTTGCATATATCAAAAATTTGTAGTACCTTTGCAGCGGATTTTATAAAATACCACTTAATAAAATCGCAATAATATATAAAATGTGATTTAATAATATGGATAAGCAACTACTCAAACAAGTCCTTCTGGACAATGCACAATTGGTAGAGAAAATCGATGTGTTACCTCGTGCGTATGCGTTGGGTGAATCAATAAACTACGTGTTCACCGGTGTGCGGCGTGCCGGCAAATCGTATATGATGTATGCCATCATCAAGCAACTGCTTCAAAACGGCTACACTATGTCAGATATCCTCTATCTCAATTTTGAGGACGAGCGTATAGATAACTTCACCGCTGCGGATTTCAACCTCTTGTTGGAGTGCCATCAAGAAATTTATGGACGTGAGCCGCATATCTTTCTCGACGAAATGCAAAATATCATCGGATGGGAGAAGTTCGCACGTCGTATGGCGGATAGCAAAGCGCATATCTGTCTAACCGGCAGTAACGCTAAGATGTTGAGCAAAGAAGTGCTGACTACTCTCGGCGGACGATTTATCCCCAAGGACATCTATCCGTATAGTTTCAAGGAGTATTTGAACGCAATGCAGGTGCCGTACGAGGAGAAGGCACTGCTGACTACTTCCGGCAGGGCGTTATTCTTTCATCACTATAGGGAGTATTTCTTTTGGGGCGGAATGCCGGAATCGGTGGGAATGAAGATCAAACGAGATTACCTCAGCAGCACCTATCAGAAAATCTATCTGAACGACATCGTATCGCGTAACAAGATCAGTAATGTAGCCGCTTTGCGTTTACTGATCAAGAAGATGGCAGAGTCGGTGAAACAACCTGTCTCTTACAACCGCTTGAGCAATATCCTCTCTACCATTAATGGCAAGATTTCTGTGCCAACCGTGCAGAGTTATATCACTCATACCGAGGACGCATGGTTCCTGCTGCGCCTACGAAACATCACCGGTGCGCTATCCGAGAAAGAGAGTATCTGCAAATACTATTTCATTGATAACGGATTCTTGAACCTCTTCTTGCTCGATGGTGAGTCTTCGCTTCTAGAGAACATGGTCGCTTTGGAACTTTTCCGTCGTTACGGTCATGATCCGGAGAATGACACCGTCTATTTCTACAATGCCGGAGAAGAAGTGGATTTCTATGTGCCGGAAGAAGAATGGGCAATACAAGTAGCGTTTAACCTCTCCGAAGAATCGACTCAACAACGTGAAGTGACCGCATTGAACAAGATTGTTAACGCTCTTCCGTGCAAACGACGAACTATTATTACCTACGACACCAAGGACACCATCACCGATGTGCATGGCAAGATAGAAATCATCCCTTGTTGGGAATGGTTACTTTCGTAAATCCCCTTCCATTCAGAAAGCCGACATTTCCTGCCGGCTTTCCTTACAGGACACGGATAAACCCCGGCTACACCTGCCTCGGACGTATGCGTGAGCTTGCCGAGATCCGTGGCATGAACAAATAACCTAACTTAACTTACTACTTTTATCGAAAGGCGACTCACTCCGGTGGGTCGCCTTTTTTTTTGTCTAATTTTTAAAATTTTTACAACAATGAAACTCTCAGAAGAAGCCTTGGCGTTGTATCAACGCCGTGACAAAGTCATTCGTCGTCGTCCGGCAGCCTGTCCCATTAAAATCCAAAACCAATTATCTACAATATTGAAATTTTTACATTTTTTTTTGCACATATCAAAAATTTGTAGTACCTTTGCACCGTCATAAAATGATAGATGTAACGCAAATACGTCAGATTTGTATCTGCTTCATAGGATTGTTTCTTATGTCCTGTGGATCGCATGGTGGTGAGGATGATGCGCTTCTCAATGAGTTGGATCAATGTATAGAGGAGCGTGCTATCTATTATGCGCCGCGTGAATATCAGGTGGACTCGTTACATGCATTACTTAATGACTCGCTGTCGCATACCGAACGGTTTGAGATTTACGGCCGTTTGATTGAGGTCTATCGTTCCTATAATCTGGATTCACAGCAATACTACACCGAAGCGCGGTTAGAGATGGCTGAGACGTCTTTCGAGAAACAAGTCTCGTTGCTCAATTATTCCGAAGTATTAATGCGCAGCGGTATGTACCATGAAACGCTGGTCTATATGGATTCTGCACTTCTTATTCCGCTTGATCCGGTTTTGAACCATTATTACAATCATCTTCGTCGTACGCTTTTTGGCTTGATGGACGATTTTGCGGTCACCGAGAGGGAGCACCGGATATATCATTCAATCACACAACAATATCGCTTGGAATTGATGAAGATACATGCAGCCGGTTCTTTCTTGCATGAACTGGTGCGGGCGGATTATCTGTATGAGGAGCAATTATACGACAGCGCTTTATATGTATTGGAAGCCTATGAGAGCACGCATCATGTAGAAGGGAAACCGTTTGAGGAACCGGCTTTTGCTTTCACTCGTGCGCAGATATACAAAAAAATGGGCTGTATAGACCAAGCCAAACATTATTTGATTATCGCATCCTTAAATGATTTGCGGAGTTCCGTCCGCGAATATGTCGCTTTGCGGGAATTGGCGGTGTTGCTCTGTAATGAAGGGGACTCAGAACGTGCATATAAGTACATGTTCTGTGCTGAGCAGGACGCTATGACAGGAGGTGAACGTGTACGCTCTATCGAAATCAGTACTGTCTATCCTGTGATCAAAGATGCACATATGCACTATGTGCACCGGCGTCAGGTGTGGATGATTATCTTTTTTGTTCTGGTCTGCTTGATAGCGGTCTTATCATTGGTTTTTCTGCTCTATATACATAAGAAACACCGTCAGTTGGAGATGCTCAATAATCGTTTAGCGCAAAGTAACGAGGAACTCCGCAAAAGCAATCATATCAAATCAGTCTACGTAAGACGCTTCATGAAAATGTCCACCATCGAGGATTTTGATGATGCCTTTCTGGAGTTGTTCCCGGATTTTGTAATGCATGTGCAATCTCTTCTGCTGCCTGAAGCTGAGTTGCGTATTAAGCCCAAAGAACGATTGAATACGGATCTGCGTGTCATGGCTCTTATCTATTTGGGCATTACGGACAGCAAACAGATAGCGGAGATTCTGCATTATTCACTTCCCACTATATATAATTCGCGTACCCGCATGCGCAACCTTGCAAAGGAAAATAGGGATAGTTTCGAAGATAAAGTGGCCATATTATAATTTTTTTATACTACTTTTTCTTAACCTATTTAAAAATGCTATATTACTGAAAATAAGCAATATAGCTTTTTTGTTGTGGCGAAATGTACTACTTTTTTTTGTGCGTATGTTGCCTGTGTAAAAAAATAGCAGTAATTTTGCAAAAAATTTGATACCAAAAACTCAAAATGATATGAAACGATTTTTATTATTTGCTACTCTGTTATTCAGTGTCTCTGTTTTTGCAGATGACTGGTCATTCCATGGCGGATATGTGTTTTATGACAACACCCAAACGCAGTGGACGGATGGCCATATTATGTTTGTAATCGGCAGCGACTCATGGTCTTCTGCGTACGAAATGGCGCCGGACACGGTAGCCGGTCGCTTTACCTGCCCGTTGCCGCTCCATGGATGGAATGATGCTACGTATTTGGCTGTCATCTCGGACACGTATGTCTGGGATTCTGGTGAGTGGGATGCTAATAATGTGGTGAATGCCTCCCATTATACCGGCATCTATACAGCCGGCTTATCCTCTCATCAAGGCGAAGGATTTTTAATATCCCCTGCCTCGCCGGTCAATGGCTGTGAGATAAGCATAGCGTCTCTTGGGAACGGTTTTTCCGGGGTGCGTTTTACCACTGCTGAGAAAAATGCCTGCCAGAAATTGGATCCGGTTAATAATACCGTCACTTTGATTTTTTCCACGGCGCAGTCGCGATTTAACCAATCTTTTACCGCGGTCAAGAAGATTTATGTCTATGGACCTGTTACGATGTGGAATGTCAATGAGAACTATCGTTTAAACAGGTTTTCTGACGATAGCTGTTTCTATCGCACATTCGCGTTGGATGAGATAGAACGCCCCGGTAATAGCGGGCGTCCCGAGTTCCGATTCAAGGTATATAAAACCGATGGTACGGATTATGAAGAGCGCAGTCATGCTTCTTGGGAATGCGGTATCGATAGCCGATTATTGATAGCTAACCGTTCCAATAATATGATGGTCATGTTGCCGGGAGATCAAATAGAAGACTTGGGCGAAAGACATGACAAGGGACAAATCTGGTTATCCTTGAACGAGTGGGGAGAGCTGGCGGGAGATTACGACAAACAAATACAGATTAGTAATTTCCGAAGGGTACCGGGTACCGCTAATCTCTATCGTTCCTATCACCCCTATGCACCGGATGAAGCGAATGATACAGAAGAGAGAAGATTCCACTATATCAAAAAGTTTGCTGAAAAAGTGGGCATTCAAAGTGATTTGTGTCTCAGTGGAGACCAGTCCTATCTGGAAGGAAATACGTATCAATGCGGTGATCATGCCTATCAAGTATCTATTCCTTCTTATTATGCACGCATGATGCAACAAGGTAATGTCCTAATAGTGGGTACGGACAATGGGCATACACCCGCGTACAATGACTGCCTGTATCAAGAACACCCGGAGCGTTATGGGGAATGGATGCATGAAATAGCTGCGTACATTAACGATGAGAACCACCCCGGACCATGGCAGATTCATTGTCAGTTAGGCGGTGACCGTACAGGGATGTTTGCTGCCACGCTGGCAGCCTTATGTGGTGCTGACTGGGAGAGTATAGCGCGTGATTATGAGGCAACAACCGATCTGAAAATGCAGCAGTTCCGCCATCGTGACTTGTTGCGTTATGCGTTTAGACTGATGATTGGTGATTCTCCTGAACAAGTGGAGGACCTGCAGTCTGCCGTACGGTCGTATATGGTGAGTCACGCTTATCTGACGGAAACAGCGATTGATAGTATGGTTACACGACTTGTCACCCCCATCAATACAACCTATACCGTGGTAGTACCTGCAGGAACCAACGCCTGTTACATGTCTGCTACTTGGAATAACTGGACATGGACGCGCATGGATAGCGTGGATGCTACGCATTTCCGTTTGACCGTGCCGTATGTTAGCGAGGCGTGTGAGTACAAATATAGTTGCGGACCATCGTGGGACTACGAAGATCTATCCACGAAAGGCACCGCCAATCGCACTTGGCATGCAACCGACACCGTGTCGGCATGGAAAGCCGCTCCCGATGCTTGTACCCCGATGCCTTCATACGGCGATATCAGACTGCGCGTCTATAGCACGACCGGAATACCGTATCTTCGTTGGCAGTCATCAGGAGATCGATGTCAGAGCAGTGCTATGAGTGGCCATGCCCCCTCAGCGCCGGTGGCTATGAAAGAAACGGAGGAAGAAGGATGGTATGAATGGACATGGAAAGATGTTGATTTGGAGCAGGGGATAGGATACACCCTGTGTGTTGCCAATCAAGAAGACTCAGAACAGTTTGTCGCTTACGCGAACGAATGCCGCAATGCGAATTACCAACTCATGGAATGCCCGGAGATACCTACGGAGACGATGGATGCCCAATCCATCAAGAGTAACGTCCGGAAAATATGGAAGGATGGGATGCTCTTTATCGTGCACGGCACGCATACGTACACTTTATTGGGAAATAAAATATACTAACTAATATGCATAATACGATGAAGAAAACGATTACAGTATGTTCATTACTGACCCTTTTATCCGTGTGCCAATGGGGATGGGCAGAACCTCCTCACTTCAATCTGATCGGATCGTTTGCTGAGGGTGAAGACCAGTGGAGTACAACTAACTCGACTAAACCGCTCAACGAGTCATACCATTACGAAACATCGAAGTATTATATCGATGTGGATGTAGTGAAGGACCAGACCTATTATTTTGCCTTTAACAATAAACTCAACAACGATGGAACCCCGGACCGCTATGCTCCTTTAACGGAAAACACCGAAACGGAAAACAAAGTCTTGGATTTATCCGCTTTACTGAACTATGAGCCCGTTGAGGCGGCCAAAGGAGCGCATCAGAGCGGAGGTGCTTCGTACAATGAGGGACACGGTGGCCAAAATGTTTCTAATAACAGCTGGCAGATAACGGCGAACTATACCGGTAAGTTACGCATCTGTGTGGATCAGAGTGGAAATGACCAACATTACTTCCCCTATGTATGGTTGGAGCGTCCGGCTTATTACTTGATCGGAAGTGTCATAAACGGAGATGACACATGGTCTGCTGAAAACAGAAAGAGACCTCTTCGGGATAAGATAGGAGAAAGCACCTATTATCGCTATTTCTATATGCCGCAGAACGCTTATTTCGCGTTTACCTATCGTGAGATGCGATATGCACCTTCGTCCAACCCTGTTGAGTTTAGCACCTTGCCACAAACACTCAGCGGTGAAAGAAACAATGCTTACCAAGACAATTCCTGGCAATATACCGGCAGTGAGTGCAGTGCCCGTGTGAAAGTGGATGTCTCTACTTCCGATGTTGAGCCCGTTATAACGGTGGAGGAACGTTGGCCGGATACGGTGTACCCGGTGGGCTCGGGTTGTTGGGTAGGCTGGAGTACGGACGGCAGAAAAGCAATGACGGAAACGGCATCCAATTCGGGTATTTATAAAGATACATTAAAACTAAAAGGCACAAATACAGAACTTAAATTCCTTTGTGTAAAAGGCGAATATAGCACGATGTTCGGAAAGAAAGCCGTGACCGGTGATATATCTGATTGCGGTACGTACCAGGTTCAGATGGAGAATGGTGGCACAGATAGTAAATGGCTGGTCAACTTATCGGAAAATACGTATTTCGTCGTACTGGATGCGCCGCAGAGTCAATTGCGTATTCACCCCTATCTGCCTTCCGCAAACCTGTCCCCAAACCCCGATAAGACAGCACTGACGCTAGGGGAAAGTGTACACTTTGCACCTGCTATGAGCGGGTACAGCGGCGAAGTAACGTACACCTATCTGGTGAATGATGAACCGGTGGAACTCGAAGCTGACCAATGGCAACCCTCCAAAGCCGGTACTTATCAGGTGAAGGTACGGATCAATGCAGAAGAGCAATGTGTCACTTCCGCTCCATCCACTATCACTGTGTCGGGGAAAGACGTGACTGTCAGACTGCATGCCACCGAAGAAGCCAAAGCGGAATTTGACAATACGTTCTACCTCTATTATTGGGGGGAGCACACGGGCGCACAAATGGCTGAATTCTCGGAGGAATCCGACGGATGGCGTGAGGCAACCGTGCATATTGATGAGAACTTAAAATTCCTGGTGAAGAATGTAAAAAGTACGACGGAATGGGGGGACGGAGTAAAACAGACAACGACTGTGGACAATGCCGGAAAAGGTTATACTGCGAATGTCGTCTGTGCCGAAATATTGAGCCGAGGAGAGCAAAAGGAACTTGAATATTTCTATAAATTGTACGAGTTGAGTGAGTGTACGTACTCGACTAACAATTTCACCATTCATGCCTATGTGGACGATGCCTTGAAAACCGATGATCAAACGTATGAGAAAGATGATACGCAAATTCCTAACAGATGGAATGTGGTCAGTTTCTATACCTATGGCAATGCCCACATGCAGTATAATGATTTTTGGATCAATGATATCAGCAGCGGAGAGGATGGCTGGTATAGTCACACCTATCGGAACGTGGATTCGGTGAATCTGGTAATAGCCGGCAGCACTGCCTCATGGACAGGCAATCCACATCGGCAGGCACAGGATATTAAAAAGATCACCACGGACAAGTATTTCTTTGTAACCAATAGCCCAAACAATACGCAGAATAACCGGCGTGTGGCGATTGAGTTACCCGATAAAATAACACCGATTACCTTGACGTTCCGATTCACGGATGTAGCTCGCCAAACATGGGAGGGCTTAGATGTATATCTGCGTTACTGGATGTATTATCAGGAACCGGGTGATGAGAATGCCTACGATCATGCCTTCTATAAACAACTGGTAGCAGACGGGGACGGCATCTATTCCTGCACCATTCTACCCATCGCTCCGGTCAAACTGACTATTCAGTCCGGTGGAAGTGAATATCATACAGAAGGACATTGGACGAACGACTTGGTAGAGGGTTATACTACCAATAAGGATTTTATTATCAAGGACTATAATGACGGTGGGCATGTGATTGAAGAATACACAGAAGAACAAATGAAAGTGCACATGACTCCCGATGGTTTTGCTTCCGCTTGTTGGGATAAAGACTGGACTACGGACCAGGCAGGCGTGTATATCGGTACCTATATTCCTGAGGAAGGTTTGGAATTGAAGCCGGTTTCAGACCCTATAGTGCCTGCCAATCAGGGTGTTTTCCTGTACAACCCGGAAATGGGAAATCAGTATATCACCCTTCTCAAGACCAATAACACAACTACTGCCGATTATTCGGGAAACGCTCTAAAAGGTACGACCTCGCTGACCGATCGGGACACAGAAAAGACCACTTATGTGTTGGGGTATAGCACGGATCAGTCCAAAGCTATGCTCTTCAGATATACAGCGGCTCAGATTCCTTCTTACAAGGCCTATCTGGAGATACCCGTCATTGCCAGTGCGCCGCAAATGCGCATGTTCATTCGCAACAAGACAACCGATGTGAATACCACTAAAGCCGACCGTATGGTAGTGAAAAAGATGGAGAGCGGGCGGATAGTGATTGTGGTTAACGGATTGAAATATAATATAGTAGGACAAAAAATTGAATAGCATATGAGAAAACGCTATCAAACACCGCATACCCGCAAAAAATCTGTACCCTGTCTGTTTTCACTGATGACAGGTTCGGACTCCATAGTTATTCCTGTTAGTGAGGAAGAAATGAATAATATGCTCAATGTATTCTAATTAGTACGTGCGTATGAAATATCTTCGAACAATCTTAATTTGGACATTGAGCTTTTTGCCCCTACTTGTGTGCGCAGAAAATGAGTTGAAAATCAGCGGAACGGTAGTGGACGATAACAAGGAACCTTTGATAGGTGTCAGTGTTATCGTTCAGGGGACATCTTTGGGAACTGTTACCGATATGGATGGACACTTCTATGTATCGGTGCCAGACAAAGACGCTGTATTGCAGATATCCTATATCGGTTACAAAACGACAACCCTTAAAGTCGGGAAAGAAATAAATTTCTATGTGACCCTCAAGGAAGACTCGGAAGCATTGGACGAGTTGGTTGTCGTCGGCTACGGGAATCAAAAGAAAATATCCGTCATAAGTTCTGTGCAAACCTTGGAACCCACCAAACTGCAAGTCGGTAGTTCCCGTTCCATGAGCAATAACTTGTCTGGTCAATTGGCCGGTGTCATCGCAGTACAGCCATCCGGTGAACCTGGATACGACAATTCGGATTTCTGGATTAGAGGTATTGCGTCCTTCTCGGGCAATACGACACCGCTGGTTTTAGTGGATGGTATAGAGCGTAGCTTGAATGACTTGGATCCTGCCGAGATTGAGGCCTTCTCCGTATTAAAAGACGCTTCTGCCAGTGCGATGTATGGTGTGCGAGGAGCGAATGGAGTCATCTTGATTACTACCAAACGCGGACAGGTCGCTCCACCCAATATAGATGTACGAGTGGAGCATGCCTTTACCACCCCTACGCAACTCCCTCAATTCATAGGGGCGGCGGAGTATATGTCTTTGCTCAATAGTTTATGTTCTGATCCCAATAAGCGGCTATTCACGAAAGACCAGATCCAGAAGACATATCATCACTATGATCCGGATCTGTATCCCGATGTCAACTGGCTGGATGCGGTAACGGAGGACTGGGCGCATAACACACGCTTGAATATCAATGTCGGAGGCGGCTCGGAACGAGTGAGATATGCGATGACAGCTTCTTACTACAATGAAGCCGGTATCATGGTGACGGATAAAAGCCTGCCTTATAACACGGCTTCTACACTCAACCGCTTTAACCTCCGTGCCAATGTCGATCTGGACATGACCAAAACAACAGTCCTGCGTGTAAGTGTGGGAGGATATCTCGAACTATTGCGTAAGAGCAGATCCTCTACTGACGAAGTCTTCAGTAAGGCATTTGAAACACCTCCTTTTGTGCATCCTGCCATCTATTCCGACGGTACTATTCCTATCGCCTCCGCGATGCGAGCCAATCCGTGGGCTATGGCCACGCAAAATGGCTATTATCGCGGAACCAGAGGGAAACTGGAGTCGCTGTTCTCCATTGAACAGGATTTGAAATTCATTACTCCCGGACTAAAAGCAAAAGCCGTCTTCTCTTTCGATTTCTTCTCGCATAAATATATCACACGCGGAAGGACGCCTAATTATTACAGCGTGGCAGCCGGGAGAAATGACGAGGGAGAATTGGTGCATTCGATTTTACTGTACGGATCTGATTTCCTCGATCACTCTTCCAATGCGGAATATGGTGATCATAGTATCTATTTCGAAGCAAATGTATCCTATAACCGTACGTTTGCTCAAAAGCACACTATGGATGCGATGATCCTTTATAATCTCCGCTCGTATGACAATGGGGGCATACAGCCTTATCGTAATCAAGGTGTGGCGGGACGAGTCAGTTATACCTATGATCGACGGTATATCGCTGAGTTCAATTTCGGTTATAATGGTTCCGAAAACTTTGCACCCGGACATCGATACGGTTTCTTCCCTTCCGGCGCAATCGGGTGGGTCATATCGGAGGAACATTGGATGGATGACGTGCGCGATAAACTATCTAAACTCAAATTGCGTGGCAGTATAGGTCTCGTCGGAAATGACCAGATTGGAGGAAATCGACGCTTTGCGTACATCACGACTATCAACGGTAAGGCCAACGGCTATAATTGGGGATACTATGGAGAAATATATTATCAAGGTGTAGAGGAAGGAGAAATAGGTGTGGAAAACCTCACCTGGGAAACATCCCGCAAAGCCAATGTAGGCTTGGAACTGGGGTTGTTCAATGATTTGGATGTGCAAGTGGATTTCTTTCAGGAGTTACGCTCCAATATCTTCATGCAGCGCAATACCATCCCCTCGCAAATCGGTTTCCTCCAGAAACCCTATGCCAATTTCGGAAAAGTGGATAACCGAGGAGTGGATCTGAGTGTCAATTATAGTCACCATTTTAAAAAAGGGGTCAATCTTGCCATTCGGGGAACCTTTACCTATGCTAAAAACACCATTTTGGAAATAGATGAGCCTCAGGCGCTAAAGGAGACCGGATATCGTTCGCAAACAGGGCGTTCTATTAATACGCTTTGGGGCTATACGGCGGAGGGACTCTATTCTGCCGAAGACTTTGACGCGGACGGTAACCTTCGACAGGGATTGCCCGTCCCCGAATTGGGGGCAAAAGTTCGTCCCGGAGATATTAAGTATAAAGATATGAACGGCGATGGAAAGATTACCAATGTGGATGAGGGATACATAGGGGGTACGAACGTCCCGTCTATCGTATATGGAGCCGGTGCCAATATCGATTGGAAAGGGATAGATTTTAGTTTCTTCTTTCAAGGGGCGGCTGACGTCTATCGCATCATCGGCGGAACAGACTATTTCATCCCGGGGGCAGGTCAGGGCGTATTGGGGAATGTGTTTGCCAATTACAATGACCGATGGACAGAAGAAAATCCTCAACAGAATGTTTTTTGGCCACGCTTGAGTGAAGCCACCAATCCGCATAATAACGTAGCTTCTACATGGTGGAAAAAAAATATGAGTTATCTGCGCCTTAGATCCATAGAATTGGGCTATACACTGCCTAAAGTCGCGCTGGACAAGATGCACGCCAAGAACTTCCGCGTATTTGTCTCAGGAAACAACCTGGTTTGTTTTTCTTCCTTCAAATTGTGGGATCCGGAATTGGACTCCAACGACGGACTGCGGTATCCGATCATGCGGAGCGTATTGGTGGGGTTGCAAATAAGCTTTTAATATAACGAATCCATTCTACAATGATGAAAAAAACATATTTATTTTTATTAGGTCTTATTACCTTATTCCCGTCTTGCCATTTCTTGGATAAAGAACTGGATACGGAATTAACCCTCGATTTGGTGTTTGAGGACAAAACACGCACGTACGGATGGCTTGCTAACGTGTATAGTGCTATTCCTGATCCCTATTTCGGATATGGCCGGTATCTGGGATGGGATATCTTGGGAGACGAAATGAGCCCTTCCGAGCGTTGGCGCCAATGGGATTGGAAAGTCATTCCGTATATCGTCGGAGAATGGACGCCCAGCAGCAGTTGGGATGGTAATTATTGGGCCATGTTGCCGCAACGCATCCGCGAAGCGGAAATATTCAAACAAAATGTACATCCACTTCCGGATCAAGGGATTGGTGCAAAAGAAGTGGAATATATGAAAGCGGAATGCGATGCCTTGATAGCCTATTACTACTGGTTAATGGTCAATACCTATGGCGCTATTCCTTTTACTCCGGGTAAGGTATATACTACGGATGCTACCGAAGAAGAAATGATGCAGGGACAGGCTCCTTATTATACGGTGATTGATTGGTGCGACTCCGTTTTGCTGGATGTAAGTCACCGCTTGCCTACTAAGTATAGCTCGCAAAAATACGGACGCTTTACCGCTGTTATGGCGCTCGCAGTACGTGCACGAATGCTGCTCTATGCTGCCAGTCCGCTCGTGAACGGAAATCCGGATTATGCAGGCTATACCAACTGTCATAATGTACCCGTTTTTAGTACCGAAAAGGACCCCTCACGGTGGACAAAAGCAGCCGATGCATGCAAACTGCTCATAGAAACAGCAGAATCAGCCGGACATACCTTGTATATCGAACGCACACAACAAGGACAGATTGATGCCTTTATGTCTGTGCAGAATGTTCTCTTTACACGCTATGACGAAGGGAATACGGAAATATTGTTTGCTCGCCCTAACGGATGCAATTATACCGATCTGGAAAAACATTCCACCCCCGCCAATTCCGGCGGTAACGGCGGATATGGCATCACGCAGTCTTTGGTCGATGCCTTCTTTATGGAAAACGGATTACCCATTACGGACGAAGCTTCAGGATACGTGGAAGAAGGTTTTAATGAAACAGCGGTCTCCTCCGAGAAAACCGAATGGGGAAGCAAAGTGAACGGAGGGTATATCACATATCCACATACATATAATATGTACTGTCATCGCGAACCGCGTTTTTATGTCGCCGTCAATTATCATAATGCGTGGTTTACACAAGAGAATCGTACCTTCAATTTCTTCAATGGCGCACAGGACAATACCCATACACACGACGCACCGCAAAGCGGTTATCTCTTACGTAAAAAAATTCATCCCAACACCAATGTGAAGGAAAATAATTTCCCATATCGTCCGGGTATCTTGTATCGCTTGGGGGAAGCGTATCTCAACTATGCGGAAGCACTCAACGAAACAGACAAACGAGATGTGCATGAGATACTTTTTTATATCAACCTCATTCGGCAACGAGCAGGTGTGCGGACATATACTACGGGGGCTACCAATGCCGATGAAATCCATGTGGAGACTGACAGGGAACAACTGCGCGAGATTATCCGGATGGAACGACATGTCGAGTTATGCTGCGAAGGATTGCGGTATGATGACCTCAGACGGTGGAAACTGGCGGAAAACCTGCTCGACGGTCCCCAATATGGTATGAATTTTTCAGGAAAAGACGATGCGTCCTTCTTCCAACGAGTCATTTACCAGCAACGCGTGTATAGAAAAGCGTATTACTGGTTCCCTATTCACCAAACGGAAATAGATAAAAACAAATATTTAAAACAATTACCATACTGGAATTAAGGCCATGAAAAAAGGATTATATCTTTTCACCATATTGTCCATTTTGTGGGCATGCAAGTCGGAAGACCCCTATGCGACAATCAATCAGCCGGAGGACCAAATGCATCTTCAAGTATCCCCCTCACCCGTCGTGTTGAATCCGCAACTGCGGGATGAGGTGGCGGCTACCTTTACTTGGACATGGCCCGAACTTCAATATGGCGCAGAGTCCTATGTGTGCGCTTTTAAAATGGATATAGCGGATAACCAATTTAAGACGGCTATCCCCAAAATGACCATCGCAAACGATAATCAACTAACATTCACACATAAGGAATTGAACGATTTATTGGCAGACTGGGGAATCGTGGCCGGACAATCTGCACAATTGGAAGCGGAATTGATTGCTGAATTCAAAGGAACCGATGTCTATGTGAAACCCATGATCAGCAAACTCATCTTTACCATTACCGGCTACGCTAATCACCTATATGTGATGGGTTCCGCTACACTGGCCGGAACAGATTTCGCTTCTGCTTTTGAGATGGATAAGATAGCCGGTACAGATGCATATAACTGGCGAGGATTGTTATCCGAAGGATCCATTCAATTCGTGTCCGCACAAAACGCCTCGGCTATCATATATGCTTCTTTCCCTATCTCGCGGTCGGGATTCTATGATGTCACCTATGACATGACGGATAACACCATGACTACGAAAGAACCACTTTACCTTGTCGGAGATGCCACACCGGGCGGGTGGGCGCTGCACGATGCTACTGCACTGGATTTTGAAACAATACCCGCTACTTGGACAGGATTCCTTTCCACGGGGGAAGTGAAATTTGCATGTAATCCCCAAAGTGGGGTGTTTGAAGATCCGTTCTACCAGTCGGCCTCCCCGGACGCAGCTCCCGAGGGCACACAACAGATAGTCTTTAATCCCGATGGGAAAGGAGCGGATAACAAATGGCGCATTACCGAAGAAGGTGTCTATTCCATATCCGTCGATGTAACGAACCGAACCGTCTCTTTTGCGCGAGATCATTCGATGGATGACCTGCCCGTTAAAGAAGTCTGGATATGCGGAAGCGCCACCCCAAGAGGGTGGGACACACCTTTCCCCGAAAAAATGATGTATGACTTCCAGGCTCCTAAAGGAACGTTTGTCTGGAACGGCAACTTAACAGAAGGAGAAATCAAGTTCCCTCTGAATAATAGTCAGTACGAGGGGGCATTCTATCTGGCGGATGAATATGATATGCATATTACCGAAAATACATCCTATCATATCAACTACTTTGCTTCCTGTGTGGACGTGCCGGATAAAAAGTGGATCTTAGATGATACGGGGTACTATAAAATAGTTCTTAATGTGATAAACAATACAGTTAAATTTTATAAACAATGAAACACATGTCATTCTTACTGATAACGACGCTGCTGATGGCGTGCAATCCTGCCTTTGATACCGGATGGTCTATTGACCAGGTGCCTGATGATCCCATTCCGGAACCTGTTTTGGTAGATGCAAAGGCTCCATTATACTGGACTGTGTATGAATACTGCTTCGAGGCTGAGCACGCACACCAGAATACGAATATGCCTAAAAATATTTGGGAAGCCAACATCGAGTGGGTGGAGAAAAATCTCTTGCCTTATGGATACAATATGATTGTTACAGACGGCTTTATGTCAATGCATAGCGATATGTCCGTCAACTCGCAGGGATATATGACTCACTATGGCGTATATTCCTTGAAAGAACTGGTAGCACTATGCAATGCACATAATTTGCAATTGGGTATTTACGATAATCCTTTATGGCTGCATGCCTCACTACAAGTCAATCCCGTTATTGACGGTACCAATATCCACGTCTCTTCCTTAATCTATGACCCCTCTATTGACCACGTCCTACATCCGGAAGAGTCCGCCGCTGAAAATGAGTGGTTCACATGGATAGTGCCTTCGCACCCGGGCGCAAAGGAGTATATTGACGGATTTTTCAAATATTATGCAAGCATAGGGGTACATTATATCCGAATGGACTTTATGTCTGTCTTTGAAGACGGGACAGGGCATGGTACCAAAAATCCTGCACGCGGATACGGACGGGAGGAATATGCACTGGCCTTACAATACATTCAGGAATCCGCAGCCAGATATGGCGTCTTCACCTCTATCGTGATGCCGCATTGCTATGAACATGCCGAATTGGAAGCTCGCTATTGTAATATGATGCGTACCGAAGCCGATGTCTTCTGTGGGCACTGGGCTGCCTTCTCAGGACTGGAAAATGAGTATTTTGATGTCTATGGCGATGATACATACTACAGGCATCGTGGAGATGTGGGAGGCTCGTGGCCGCAATGTAACAATGTCTTCGACGGGTTTGTCCATTTCTCTGACAAAGCAGGACGTGGAAAAGTGATCATGGACGGCGATTTTACACGCCTCACTACATTAAGCTCCGATGATGAAGCTCGCTCGGTTATTTCGCTCCAATTGGTAGCAGGCGGACCTGTGGCTTGCGCCGATCAATTTAATTCTGCCAATATTGACCACTATCTGCCTTTCTATCAAAACGACGAACTACTGGCTCTCAATCGGGACGGATTTGTCGGACAACCTTTATCACGCGATTTGAATTCCCCTGACTCGCAAATCTGGTATGGACAAATGTCCGACGGGGACTGGATAGTAGCCTTGTTTAACCGGGAACCCCTGGAGCAACAACGTAGTTTCGGATTCTTGGGACATCTGCCTCTGGCTGAGTACAAGGTGCGGGATTTGTGGGAACATCAGGATATGGGATCCGCCTCATCCGTTAGCGCGCTCATCCCTTCACATGGTTGTAAAGTTTATAGATTAACTGTGAACAAATGAAAAGACATTATTTTTTCCTGCTCGTATTTACTGCCCTTTGGTCCTCTGCCTCTACTTGGACCAGTCCGGATAAGCAATTGAAAGCTTCCTTTTCTCTAGTGGATACACGGCCCACTTATTTCCTCATGGCAGGAACTGACACCGTGATCCGTCCTTCATCGCTGGGCTATCAACTCAATTGGGGGGGATTCTATCAGGGCTTTGAAATACTGCGCGAGGACTCCGTTTCCTTTGCAGAAGACTGGACGCCCGTTTGGGGAGAAGAGAATAGTATTCACAATGAATATATCGAACATAGTTTCCTCCTGCACCAAATAGCGGAGGATAGATATGTGACGATTCGCCTTCGCCTGTTTAATGAGGGGCTTGCCTTTCGTTACGAATTTCCGCAAAAGGGTAGCCTGTGCTATTTCGATATACAAGAGGAGTTAAGCCGGTTTGCTATCCCGGGCAATCAGACCGCTTACTGGATATCGGGAGACTACGACACACAAGAATATGAATATACACGTTCTCGATTGACGGATATCCGTCATTTGAGCGATGGGGCGCGATTGGGTAACGCTTCGCAAACAGGCTTCTCGAAAACGGGGGTGCAGACCGCTCTCTTACTTCACTATGACAATGGACTATGGGTGACCCTGCATGAGGCGGCATGCATTAACTATGCCACCATGCATCTCGATCTGGATGACCGAAATATGGTCTTTACTTCCCACCTTACACCCGATTGTCAAGGCATCAAAGGACACATGCAGACTCCTTGCCAATCCCCTTGGCGTACTATACAAGTCGCACGGAAAGCTACCGATATTCTGGCTAACCGTATGACGCTCAACTTGAATGAACCCTGTAAAATAAAAGATACCTCTTGGATTCGTACCTGCAAGTACATGGGCGTGTGGTGGGAAATGATTACGGGTAAAACCGGATGGTCTTTCACCAATGACCTGCCTTCGGTGCAATTAGGGGTAACGGATTATACAAAACTCCATCCGCATGGCAATCATGGCGCAAATACCGCCAATGTGAAGCGATACATTGATTTCGCATCAGAGAATGGGTTCGACGGACTGCTCGTCGAAGGATGGAACATCGGGTGGGAAGATTGGTTCAACAAGAAAAAAGATTACGTGTTCGATTTTGTTACCCCTTATCCGGACTTCGACATAGAGGAAGTGAACAGATATGCACATGACAAAGGAATATACCTCATAATGCATCATGAGACATCCGGATCCATTCGTAACTACGAACGCCACTTGGATCGCGCTTACCAACTCATGAATAAGTATGGCTATCCTGCTGTTAAATCAGGGTATGTGGGAGATATACTCAATGGCGAACACCACTACTCGCAGTGGATGAATAACCACTATCAGTACTGCATTGAGAAAGCCGCGGATTACCATATCATGCTCAATGCCCATGAGGCGACACGACCTACGGGCATTTGCCGGACATATCCGAATCTCATCGGTAACGAAGCAGCGCTCGGTACGGAATATCAGGCTACCACAGGGATTAAACCGGGACATACTTGTATTCTTCCGTTTACTCGGCTCAATGGTGGACCGATGGATTATACACCGGGCATCTTCGAGATGGATATGTCCAAACTCAATCCCTATAATCATCACCATTGTAACACCACTCTGTGCAACCAACTCGCACTCTATGTCATTATGCCTTCTCCGCTGCAAATGGCGGCTGACATACCGGAGAATTACGAGCGCTTCCGAGATGCTTTTCAATTCATTTGCGATGTCGAACTGGACTGGGATCAGTCATGGTATCTCGAAGCCGAACCCATGGAATATGTCACTACTGCTCGTAAAGCCAAAGGAAAAGACGAGTATTATGTGGGCGGTGTTTGCGGAATGAATCCACATAAAGCTACGTTCTCGCTTGATTTCTTACCGAAAGGGAAAAAGTATGTGGCGACTATTTACAAAGATGCCGGAAATGCCGATTATCTAACCTATCCGCAGGCTTATACAATTACCCGAAAGGTCGTTACGGCTTCTTCTAAATTGAACATCCCAGAAGCGGCTTCCGGCGGATTTGCCATACGAATAGTGCCTCAAGGGTATTCCGTAAGTTCGCCCAATCAACGCATTGTCCTGAATTTTGACATAGATCAGTCCGGAACACCCGTTTATGATGTGGTAAAGGACGGAAAAAAGATCCTTCTCCCTTCTCCATTGGGACTCGTAATAAAAGATCAACCCGAACTTTCCTATCGTATCAGAAACATCCATCGTTACCATTGTGACAAGACATGGGAAACAACGTGGGGAGAAGAGCGGTTTATCCGAAATCATTATAACGAGATGACCGTTCAACTCGACCACTCTTTGAATATCATCTTTCGCGTCTTTGATGACGGATTCGCTTTTCGTTACCAGCTCACAGGGAATAAATCCTGCATTATTACGGACGAAAAGACAACCTATCGCTTTGCCGGGGAATCGCAGGCTTGGTCTATCCCCTGGCGTACGGAATATTATGAGGGCTTGTGGAAAAAACAAGCCCTTTTTAAAACGGATACAATGTGCTCACCGGTGACCTTGGAACTGGCACAAGGGGGATACGCTTTCCTGCATGAGGCAAATCTAACGGATTATCCGGCGCAGAACTTCTACGTGAAAGACCAAACGCTTTCCACTTATCTCACACCATGGCTTAATGAGGGGAGGGAAAGCGAAGCAAAAGCCTATATCAAAACTCCGTTCTCTTCTCCATGGCGATTGATGGTACTGGCGGACGATCTGACGCAAATGGTGGCGAGCCGCTTGATGCTCAATCTGAACGAACCTTGTAAATTCAAAAATACAACTTGGATCCAACCTACCAAGTATATGGGAATCTGGTGGGGAATGCATATAGGAAACATGACTTGGCATCAGTCGCCTACACATGGAGCGACAACAACCAATATGACCCGCTATATGCGCTTTGCTGCCGAACATGGCTTCGGAGCAGTGCTGGCGGAAGGATGGAATAAAGGATGGGAAACATGGGTCAATCCCGTTCCTAAACATTTCGAATTCGATCAACCCTATTCCGATTTTGACATGGACTCCATCGCTCGCTTGGGAGTGGAATTGAACGTCAGAATGATCGGACATCATGAAACGGGGGGACGTGCAGACGAATATGAGTCGCAATTGGAGCAGGCTTTTGACTATGCACGTAAACACCGCATTTCTATCATTAAAACAGGATATGTAGCCCCGCTTATTACTACGAACGACGGTGTCCAATGGAACAAAGGACAGTCCGGTGTGCGTCATTACCGTAAGGTGATTGAAACAGCGGCACGTTATCATATTTCCATTGACAATCACGAACCCGTCATGCCTACAGGATTACAACGCACATATCCCAATCTAATGACGCAGGAAGGTGTGCGCGGGCAGGAGTGGAACGCATGGAGCGCGGACGGGGGAAACCCATGCGCACATGTCTGCACACTGCCTTTTACACGTTTGATGGCAGGACCGATGGATTATACGCCCGGGGTCTTCCGGTTGGATTATCACAATAATCATGGCCCTCGCGTACATGGGACATTGATGAATCAATTAGGATTATTCGTCTGTTTATACTCCCCTCTGCAGATGGCTTGCGACCTGCCGGAACACTATATGGAACATCCGGATGCGTTCCGCTTTATCGAGCAGGTTCCATGCGATTGGGAACAATCCATTCTCTTAGACGGAAAAATAGGAGAGTATTGTATCTATGCACGGCGAGACAGACACTCTAATACATGGTATATAGGAGGTGTTACAGACCAACAACGCGATGTGACATTGGATCTTAGCCGCTTGGGGCTTGAGAAGAACATCGCCTGGGAGGCTGTCATCTATCAGGATGCTTCGGACGCGGATTGGCAAACAAATCCCTATGCATATCATATAGATACGCTCTCTCTGGCTTCTACACTCCCGGCTATTCACATGGCGCAGGGAGGCGGATTCGCAGTTCGCATAAGCCCAACTCTGCCGTAAAAACATGGAGCTCATTTCCCGGAGGATATTCCGACGCTCATAAGAAAATATAACACAGGCATCCCATCCGTGGGTGCTTGTTCGTATATAAACGAATTGGTTAAACTAAAAAATTAAAATCATGACTCAAAAAAATTGATCATCGATTGTCTGCCGGACTTTCAAGGCAACATCATTGTCAACATCAACGTCGTCTCAGCTTCGGAGACACAAGTATCTAACCCATCATTCTTCTCGCGCATCACGCAAACCGCCTACGACAAAGGTATAGCGCAAAACGTGGAAGATGAACTGCGGGGCGCATGTTCCTCTGCTCCCAAACTCATCAAAACCATCCGCTTCAATGAATCGATGGGCTATCTTAACACCAGAAACCTTTCCTCAACCTTTCTCTACAGACTTCTTGACGAACATTTTGGCTTGCCCTTTAAACTACGTACATTCCAGGACGCAAGAAGCAAATGAGTACTGCGTTTTTCTGCGCTTTTCTGCGCATGATTAACCCTCTTTCTGCGTAAATACTGCACTTCTCTGCGCAAATGAGGCCCATTCTTGTGGGGCTCGTTTTTTTCATATACCTTTGCCACCGATATCACAGCTAACGGCTGGCGCCAGCCATAATTTTAAACCCATCCGCCACATCTTGGCGGATACAAATAACACAAAATTATGGCAACAAAAATTGATTTATCGGTCTTAGACCAACAACGTGCCACCACCTTGGCCGCTAACGAACTGAAGAAAGATCTGGATTCCCGTCGCGCAAACGTGGAACGCGCTATCGCTAAACTGCTTCGTGAACGAGGTTTACCAAAGAACTACACCGGCGAACTGGAGTATAACGGTTATACGATACGTGTCCAACGTCGTACCATCATTCAATTCATGAATGTATGACCCAACAAGAGTACTTCATCAACCTCAACCTCGTTCATGCCTCCGATGCCGCCCTCACCAAAGGCCTCATCCTCACCCGCGATCCCCGCTCCACCGACGAGATCATGCAATCCGAAATGTCCCACCATCAGGAAATTTAGT
>JAEEGK010006859.1_pt1 | contig 27265 bp, 27 predicted proteins | sample 8958771 | NCBI WGS metagenome assembly JAEEGK01 (sample SAMN16246547, study PRJNA631951) | gut metagenome | biome: gut microbiome; feature: rumen; material: SC-attached | host: Bos | place: Iran: Karaj | collected 2018-10 | reverse complement strand
GGAGGCCTCTCACGCCTCAAACGTGGGTTTGATTCCCGCACGGGTCACCAAAATAGTTCTTGACAAAAGCTCAAGAGAGTGATAAGTTAATATAGGTTTCGATACGGCTAAAACCGTATGAAATATATAGTTGGTGTTTATGACGGTGAGGGTCCACCCGTTCCCATTCCGAACACGGCAGTTAAGCTCACCGGTGCTGAAAATACTTGCATGGCAACGTGCCGGGAACATAAGTCGACGCCAACACAAATATTCCTCAATAGCTCAGTCGGTAGAGCACGCGGCTGTTAACCGCGGTGTCGTAGGTTCGAGTCCTACTTGGGGAGCCAATATTGCCGTCACTTTTGTGGCGGCAATATTTGAATAGGGCCTTTAGCTCAGTTGGTTAGAGCTCCCGGCTCATAACCGGATGGTCCTGGGTTCGAGTCCCCGAAGGCCCACCAAAATTTGTCCGAAAACTCACTTTAGTGGGCTTTCGGACATTTTTTTGCTCATTTTTATGCGTATGTGAACCTTAACTTTCTATACTCTACACTATTTCAACATACAAATCCCCTTCTCGCATATCTTGTGGGGATGGTGCAGCTTTCCCAATATGAATGCGAGGCATTTTATTAATTTTATCTTCTATGGTTTTCATGCGTTGCTTTTCAAGATAATCATTAACTTGTTTAGCGACGTCATCATTGGAGTCTGCTTTAGAAGCCCTGACCCAACCTGTTGCCGGAAAATCTTGAATACATTTAATGAGAGAAACTGCTACGGCGGCTTTGAGGTCATCACAGTTCTTGAACATTTTTACAAGCGAGTTGCTACAAACTTTTTCTCTAAACGCTTTGAGTCGATTCCTCCCCTCATCATTATCTTCACACCTGTATGCTTGAAGCTTCTCTGGATCATCAATGACAAAACTCATAACGGGTAATCCGATGCTTTTAGCGTAATCGTATTCCTTCTCAGTAAAACCAACCCCATCAATGTCTAAAGATCCATATTTTCCAGCAAGAATAAGGATGTAGTAGTCACAGTCTGCCAGCATCTTTTTTATGTAGTCCATCTGGCTCATTCCACTTGCCGGGAATTGTTCCATACCAACTGGAATGCAACTACAGTCAAGAAGGCATTGGCTAACTGCCGCACGTTCTTCAACTAAATCTATATACGTTGAGCTGATGAATACTTGATATTTTTTCTTCATAATATATCCAGCATGATTTCTATTCTCTTCGATAACAACATCATTTGATACTGCTATCTCTCCTTTGTATGTTGGGTGAATAATATACGCCCACCCACTTAGTGAGCTTGCGTCGATTTTCGCAAGCAAGCCATGATTAATCAGTTCCCTCCTTCTCTCTTCTTTCAGTTTATCATATTTTTGGGGATTTGCGACTGCACTTACAGGATACTATTCCATGCAGCTCGGAGACCATGTTCAGCGAGTGTCCCTTTGCCCATTCTCAGCGCGTCAAAGACGATGGGCTTCTCTTTAAAAGTTTCAGACGCTTACTCTTTCTCGTCATTGCAGATGCTTTATTTTACCATGTTTCATTAATAGTCTCAATAGTTTCCTTTAAAAAACGGCAGAAATCGTGCGCCGCCCCCTACATATTATTGACAGCGCAGATATACTGTGTAATAATTTTTCTAAGATAAATCGAAATTAAATGCCGCGATGAGATTTGATTATCTTTGTATAAATCATAAGCACAAAGGTTAATAACTGGGCAACAGGAGATGAAGCACATGATACTTTCAGACAAAACGATTTTACGTATGCTCGAAGACAAAACGTTGAGAATTGAGCCTTTGAAAACTGAACAGATACAGCCGGCAAGTGTTGATATCCGGTTGGGCAACACCTTTAGTATTGTCGATGACACACCATCAAGCGTTATCACTCTGGAAAAAGAAATCAAATACAAGACAATTACAACTGACACATATCTTATCATGCCCGGACAGTTTGTTCTGGCAACCACTATGGAGTACTTTGAGCTGCCTAATAATCTAACGGCTTTTGTAGAAGGAAGAAGCTCTCTTGGCAGAATGGGTTTATTTATCCAAAATGCAGGCTGGGTGGATCCGGGATTCAAAGGCGAAATCACACTGGAATTGTATAACGCCAACAGATGCGCCATTGAGTTAAAAGTCGGCAGAAGAGTCGGACAGCTTGTATTTGCGGAGATGGATGAATCTGCGCTTAATCCCTATAACGGAAAATATCAGGGTCAGACAGGCGCGACCGGTTCAAGAGTATATAAGGATAGAGAAAACAGCTGACGGGAATTTTGTGGGGAAAAGATGAAGGTTATTATTTTTGATGCATTTGGAACTCTGTTTAAAGTCACAAACGGAGCTTCCGCCCGAACGATAATAAAAAATATAACCGCAGATAGTGGCAGCAATATTTGAATAGGGCCTTTAGCTCAGTTGGTTAGAGCTCCCGGCTCATAACCGGATGGTCCTGGGTTCGAGTCCCCGAAGGCCCACCATCAAAAAAACCTCTTTTGTCTACCAAGGCAAGAGAGGTTTTTCTGTTGCTTAACACGCTAAAATGCATTATAATCATATCAACAAGCGGCAGTTTACGGAGGTCATTGTATGGAATTCAGAAAAATCTTTGATACGATCCCCGAGCAGTTCGACAAATACAGGCCGAGATACTGTCAGGAACTGTTTGATTATTTGATCGGATACGCAAAGCTCGGCCCGAAAAAGACCGTTCTCGAAATCGGCCCCGGGACCGGTCAGGCAACGGATCCGATCCTCGGAACGGGATGCGATTATCACGCCATCGAGCTCGGTGAGCACCTGTATGCAAAGATGGTGGAAAAATACAGCCGATTCTCCAATTTTCATATTGTGAATGGTGATTTCATCACCCACGATTTCGGAGAACAGCGATTCGATCTGATCTATTCCGCGGCGACGATTCAATGGATACCGGAGGACGTCGCTTTCTCAAAAACGTTTTCGCTGCTGAAACCGGGCGGCGTTTTGGCGATGATGCTGACAAAAGCGGATTATAAGACCCCGAACGAGGAATTATATCAGAAGATACAAGCGCTGTATGACCGGTATTACAAGCCGGAGATCCCTTATACCCAACGTTTCAAATATGATAACGCTCCGGACTACGGCTTCGTGGATTTTACAAAGCATGAATTCTACGGGAGACGGGAAATGGATCCGGACGAATACGCTTCTTTCTGCGGCACACATTGCGATCATATCGTGATACCGGAACCTTATAAGACGCTGTTCTTCGAAGGGCTCAGAAACACGGTCGCGGAAAACGGCGGCAAAGTGGTGTTTGAGGATACCTATGTCCTGTATCTGACAAAGAAGCCGCCAAACAAGCAGAATACAGATGACAGGAATGTCTTTTAGGCGTTCTTTCTATGGCTTGGTGTCCTTTTGGGCGCTCTTTCCCATCAAAGAAACCTCTTTTGTCTACCAGGGCAAAAGAGGTTTCTTGTTGTTATATGTATTAATGTATGGTATACTCACCTCGATAAATCGTAATTTGTGAGGATAAAGATGATAAGTCACAGAGTACAGAAATATATAGATGATCATTCTTTCTGCTCAGAATACCTTTTCAAAGATTGGGAAGCGTTCCTGGATTTAGTCTATGAAGAAGGTGTTCGCGTTTCGTCCATCCTTTGGTGGGAGCACTGTAAAAAGAATTTTCAGCATGGATACGGTGGTTATTCCGATCCAGATGACGGGGAATGGATGTATTCTGAGACCTGGTTTCATGAAGATGGATTTGAAGAAAAATCCCTTGCAGATATAAAGGCTTATATTCATGAAACGAGAGAGCATGGCCTTACTCTTGGTGACAAATACATCAGCCATGATTTAGTGCCGTCTTTCTATCTTGCAGAATAACAACTCGATATTTGAAGGAGCGAATAAAAATGGTTACGAAAAGTGTTGTCGTTTTGCCTTATGATGAGCAGTGGGAACAGGCTTTTGCACATATAAAAGACGAGATTCAGGAGGCCCTTGGTTCGCTGGCCTTAAGCATCGAGCACGTTGGCAGCACTTCTGTTCGGGGGCTGTCCGCAAAGCCGATCATTGATATCGATGTTGTCATCAAGGACTATTCTGTGTTTGATGCTGTGGTGACAGCGCTGGAAGAAATCGGCTATCACCATGAAGGCGATCTTGGCATTGCTGCACGGGAGGCATTCAAGTATGACGGCAAGGAGCATTTGCAGAAGCACCACCTGTATGTCTGTCCACAGGATTCCGCAGAATTAAAAAGACATGTTGCCTTCAGAAATTATCTGCGCTCCAATCCGGAAGCAGTGCGTGAATACAGTCGAATCAAAGAAGAAGGCGCGGTGTTCTATCCAAAAGACATTGAGAAATATATTCAACACAAATCTCCCTTTATTGAAAAGATATACAGAGAAATAGGCGTTTGATAAATTCCGGCTTGCAGAGACAACCGGCACTACCGCAGCGCGTACCTTTTCGCTTTTCTTTCTTAGCATTGGTACCTTTTAGCACGTCTTACACATAAAAAGCGTCCTTTCTCTAACAGACAAAGGACGCTTTTTAGGTTCTATATTAATAGTTGGAGTAGAGCAAATATACCACAAAATTCAGAAGCAATGCGGGACGAGCTGGTGCTTCACATTAGTAAATCAAAAATATATTGCTGTATATTCTTAATTCCGGCATATATAAACGGGACTTTATATATTGCGTATTATTTTGGGAAACGGTATAATATTACATGTTTATAAAATTGCAGTGCTTTTAAGCACTCATATTAGACAGTCGTACCGGAGGCTGGAAAAACAATCAGAATTGTGATTATGAATATATTTATGAGCTGATTACAGACAGACTTACTGACAGGATTGAAAACAGGGATAAAATCAACCGTCTTAAAGAAAGAAGCTTTAAAGACGATAAGGGCAACACTATGCTCATGATTATGAAGGGAAAAGACACCGACTTTATAGATCGGATTCCGGAATTGGATGAAAAAAGCAATGAGGAGTTTTCCAAGATTGCACTCGAGTTTGTCATGCAACGGATAAAGAATGTTCCGCCGCATATGCATGATTTGGTCATGGCAGATTATGAAGGATTCATATCTGATGAAGTGCCAGTGATGGTAATGGACAAGCTTTATGCTGACGGAACACTAAAACCGTTGACAGAGAGTGAGAGGATCACCGCAAACCTCATTATGTTTTGTGATGTGTTGCCAAGGCTTTGAAAACAGATGAAGTGGAAAAAGCGGAATGGTTGAGATCATTTGAAAAGGAAATCTGATTATGCTGATTGAGACAGAACGTTTGATATTAAGGAACTGGCAAGATGCCGATTCAATGGTGTTGTATCAAATGTGCCGGGATGAAACGCTTCGAAGGAGCGGTGTGGCATATTTCGACTCAATCCGGGATGCTGAGGAAGCTATTCAATCATGGAAAAAGGACAACCGCTTCAGGGCAATCATTCACAGAGAAAGCGGTGAATTGATTGGATTTATCAGCCTGGGCGACATGAACCGGTATGAAGGCTATGTGGAATTAGAATACGCAATTGCGGCAGATTATCGTAGCAGAGGATATGCCACGGAAGCTGTAAAGAGTATGGTCGCATATGGATTCTCAAAACTGGATCTGACGGTGATTGCGGCATGGGTTCGTTCGCATAATGCTGAAAGTGTCAGGGTTTTAGAGAAATGTGCCTTCATATTGGAGGGCAGGCTTCGGAAACACGCAAGGGATCGGAGTGATACGCTATGTTATTCAATGCTGCGAGAAGAGTACAGTTTTGAATCCACAGTACCACAATAGTACCTTCTCAGTACTAAAATAGTACCTTTCGAGTATTTCTTCTTAAATAAAGGACTGCCTTGACAGAGGAGTGTTATGTGATGAAGCAACTGATAAAACCGAGGCGACTGAAAGAAGGCGACGCTATTGCAACGCTGAGTCCGTCGCACGGCTGGGCAGGGGATTCAGAAACAAGGTGGAAATACAACTTAGGCGTTTCGCGTCTGCAAGAAATAGGACTCCGAGTACTTGCAGCGCCAAACTCTCTGCGAGGCAGCAAATATTTATCGGAAAATCCGCAGGCGCGTGCCGAGGACATCATGTGGGCCTTTGAAAATAAGGAAGTACATGCTATAATTGCCAACATAGGCGGCAATGACAGCATAAAAGTTATACCCTATATCGACAAAAAGCTTATTTCAGAAAATCCTAAAATTTTTATCGGATATTCAGATGTTATGAATATCCATTTATTATGCTATCACTGCGGCCTTTCATCATTTTACGGAGATAATCTCCTTCATCCGATAGCGGATCAGTCCGGCTGGCACGAATATAGCAAAAAGTGGTTTATAAAGATTCTGTTTGACCCTTCTTCACCCGGCATAATAGAGCCCTCGCGTGATTGGACCTTTGAACCGTCCGACTATATTTCCCCCGAAAAGAAACGGAAGTATTACCCAAACGGAGGCCATTGGATCATTCAGGGCGAGGGCGTAGCGACTGGGAGACTGATTGGAGGACATTCTGCTCTTATGGAGCTTGCGGGGACATCCATTGAGCTAAGCGCGGAGGATTATGACGGGGCAGTATTGTTTTATGAAGATATACCCATGTTTTTTGATGAAAAGTCCATAAGCGCTTTTCTCGATTACCTTGGGCAAAACCATATTCTGCAAAGACTAAACGGGATTATTATTGGGAAAAGCAACGAGAATGCGTCGTTTTCTGACCGTGCCCGGCTTATACATCGGATCGTTCAAGAAAAGTATTCCTGCTCGTTCCCTATAATGTATGGCCTGAATTTTGGACATTCTTCACCGATGTTTCCATTGCCTTATGGTGCGCTTTCTGAAATAAACTGCGAAAATAATACCTTTTCCATATTGGAAAGCGGCGTAACTGCGTAAATGCGTGATGTTTATAAATCGCTTAGGGAGACGAATTCATGGAATGGAACTATGGGATGCTTGTGACAAAAACTTCAATAAACTCGCCGGCGTGACTCTTTATCGCAGAGAAGAAATCCCAAAAGGGATGTATCATCTCGTCAGTGACGTTATTGTTAAGCATACTGACGGAAGCTGGCTTATAATGCAGCGTGATTACCGCAAAAATTATGGCGGTATGTGGGAAGCTACGGCGGGAGGTTCGGCACTTCAAAATGAGTTGCCCATAGAGTGTGCCGTAAGGGAGCTTCGGGAGGAAACCGGAATTGCCCTTTGTGCGAAAGACCTTGTTGAGCTTGGGCGCGTAGTCGGCAATGATACAATCTATGTTGAATTTATGTGCATAACCGATTGGGAAAAGAACTCGGTTAGATTGCATGATGGGGAGACGTCGGCATATAAATGGGTAGCCTGACGGTGCCAATTAGAACACGGTTTTGACGGGCAGATTTCCGCCGAAACTTCGTCACCCGGCTTGGAAATACACAAAGTATTCCCCCGCGCCGCTTTCCTCGTTTTGCCGAAAATCTGCTCCGGCAAAACTTCTGTGAACTGAAAGCAAGTAATTTCAGTCGATTTTTGTTTTTTCTGATGAAGATGGGCTGACGCCCATCGAAGAAGAAAGAACAAAAAGAGGCGAAAGAACGCAGCTTTCAGCGTGTTCAAATTGGCGCCGTCAGGCTAAGCTGAAGGTGCCTATACAAACCCGCCTCACAGCGGCTCTTTTCTGAGCACCGCGGCTCTGTTCACAAGAGCGTGGCGGGAGTCCGGTCAGCTATGTGGCTTCCGCGCGAGCTCTAAATCCATCGTGTAATAGACGGTTATCGTGCCTCCGTGGGCAACTATCGCTCGGCGGATGCCCTCGAAAAGCTTTGCCCTATCGGGCTCAGGCAGCTTCATGTGGTCGGGATATGTTTTTAAAAGCATCATATATTCATCAGAGGTAAAATCTTTTGTTGTGTAATATAGCTTATACTGCGTGTCGATGAAGCCATAGCTTGCGGCTGTGTCAGCAATCGCTTTTGCGTCTGCCTCGGTGAATTCGGCCGGTTTGCCGCGCTTCATATACTTGCGGTATAGCGCCTGTATTTCCTCCGTCAGCGCCGCGCGGCCCTTATCGGGGAGTGCGTGATAGCGGAACCGGGCGAAGGCGCCGCCATCCTTGAGAAGCGCGTATACGCGCCTGTAGCCGTATTCCTCGGGTATCCAGTGGAAGGCCGTTGCCGCATAAACGAGGTCGAAGCTTGCGTCCGGGCAGTCGAAGTCCTGAAGGCTTTGCGCGCAGACGGAGAAATTCGCGAAGTCGCGGTACTTATGCGACGCTATACGCGCGAGGTTTTCGCCGGGCTCGATGCCTGTGAAACGGCAGCCCGTGTTCAGAAACGGCATTGTCGCCGTGCCTGTTCCCATGCCGATTTCGAGGACGCTGCTGCTTGCGGCTACCGGGCTATAGCTCATTATATCTTCAAAAATTGCGGGGACGTATGCAGGACGGATTTTTTCATACTCCGCGGCCGCGTTGTCGAAGGTTGTTTCAAAGGATTTGGACATTTTTGAGCGCTCCTTCCATTTCAAGCAGCTTGCGTTTTCGGTCTATGCCGCCTGCGTAACCCGTCAGGCTCCCGTCTGCGCCGATTACGCGGTGGCAGGGTATAATAAGGGATATCGGGTTATGCCCGACTGCGCCGCCGACGGCCTGTGCGGACATTTTCTGCAGCCCGCAGCGCTGCGCGAGCGCTTGCGCGATTTCGCCGTAGCTCCGCGTCTCGGCGTAGGGGATTTTTAGCAGTATATCCCAGACGACCCGGCGAAAGTCCGTGCCGACGGGGTTCAGCGCCGGAGTAAAATCCGGCGCTTTTCCGCCGAAATATACCCTGAGCCACTCCTCGGCCTGGTCAAAAACAGGGAGCGACGCCGTGTGTGCGTTTTCAAGGCGTGCGGGGAAGTGGCGCTGCCCGTCGAACCAAAGCCCGGTAAGCGCCGTGCCGTCGGAGGCCATCGTGATAGCGCCGAGCGGCGAAGTGCAGCGGTGAATGTAGTCCATGGCGGCTCCTTTCCGTTTTTAATGTTTTTTTATCTCATTTTAGCATTATCTTGGGACTCTGTAAAGGAGCGCGCATTTGTGCCACTGGGCTGATTTGACGTGGCTGCGGAAGCACTGCGGCGATTCGCGCGGGAGACCGGGCGGGAACGGAATCCGCTGCAAAGGCCGTAAATACTATACAAACGAGATAAAATGTTGAATGAGAAGGTAATAAGGTTGAATGACTACATATACATCACCCTGCGCGAGCGGCCGGAGCTTATGAGCGTCGCCGCGCGGTGGTTTTGCGAAAAATGGTACGTGCCGGAGGAGGCATACCTCGAATGCATGGGTGATTACATTGGAGGGAAAACTGAGCTGGGATGGTATCTTTGCCTCGACGGGGACAAAATCATCGGCGGCATGGGAGTGATTGAGAACGATTTTCACGACAGGAAGGATTTGCGCCCAAACGTATGTGCTGTCTATACGGATAGCGAGCATCGGGGACGGGGCATCGCGGGACGGCTGCTCAACATGGTCGTGGAGGACATGAGGGCAAAAGGAATAAGCCCGTTGTACCTGCTGACCGACCACACGGGTTTCTATGAGCGCTATGGCTGGGAATTCCTCTGCATGGCGCAGAGTGATGGCGAAGCGGAGCTGTCAAGAATGTACGTGCATTACTGATGGAAGCATGGTGTGTTTGATTTTTCACGAAAAAAATTGGATAAATCTATAAACATTTCACTCGTTTCGTCCGATACAATATATAGAAGAATCAGGCAGAATAGGAGGCGAGCGAAATGAAGATAAATCCATATCAGATGCTATCCAATAATCAGGCGATGACCGAGCTCCAGCGCAAGGCTTCGGCATGGCAGGATGGGCTGCGCGGTAAGACGCCGGATTCTTCCGGGAACGGAAAGAGCGATTCCGTGGAGATTTCCGCCGACGCTTATAATAAGCTCAAGGCCAGCGAGATGAGCGCCAGCTCGGGGCGTGATTCGCTTTCCATATCCAAAGGAAACAAAGAGGGCGAGTTCAGCGTCGGCCTTTCTGACAGCGCTGCGGTAAACCGTGCGGTTCGCAGGGGTTATATCGAGGTAAATGGCGAACGCCTCAAGCTCGACGACGCGACGAAGAGGGAAATGCTTTCCGTGAACAAACGCGCCCAGGCGGACAGGGCAAAAGCCTTTAACCAGTACGTCACGAAGCACGAAAACGCCGTCGCGGAGCAGCAGGCGGAAGCGCTGAGACAGGCGCTTGGCGGCGATGCCTTCGACATGCTGGACTTTATCCTCGGCGGGAAAACGAGCCTTAGCAATGGCAAGAAAAACGAGGGCGTATCGTGGAATAATTTTGAATGGAAATCCTACGAAACGCAGCTTAACGTCTCGTTTAACGGCGGCGCCGCCTCAATCACGGGCGTGAATGAAAAAGAAGTTATTCTGAATAAAGGTAAATGACGGATTTTCAAATGATAAGCGAGTCAGACAGCGGCAAAGACCGTTGCCTGACTCGCTTTTTGTTATTGAGCTTCGCTTGAAACCCTGAGTTGTTATAAATACCGGCTCATTTTGCTCCATAGCTCGTCGCGCGTATCGCGCAGCTTGTCGCGCCCGTCCTTCACAGCGCAGCGGATGGCTTTTCCATGTCCTTTTATACCGATGCGTATAGCTTCACCCTTTGCTTTTATATCGTCATGAACTTCCGCAGTCCTGGCACTGAGATCAGCTGCGACGTTTTTTCCAAAGCGGCCCGCCCGTGAAAGACCGTCCATGATATCGCCCTGAAAATCGAAGAAGTCCTCCAGAGAACCGGAATGCTCGGGATATTCCCCACGCCTGTATTTTTCGATCACCGCACCGTAACGCTCGTATGCGCGCGCGACGGTGTCATGCCATGAGATATAGAGACCGGAGGCGGCGCCATCCCCCACTCGGCGCATGGTATCCGGGGTTTGGCAGAGCGAAGCCAGCAGCTCCGACAGCGCCGCCGCGTCATTTTTGATGATGAAACCGGTCTCGCCGTTCGCGACTCCTTCCGCGGCGCAGCTTCCCTCGATGAGCACGCTCGCGAGGGAGCAGGCGGCAGCTTCACGCACGACGAGGCCGTTCGTGTCAAAGGTCGAGGGAAAGAGAAAGAGATCGGCTCGGCTGTACCATGCACGAAGCTCGTCACGCGCGCAGATTGCGCCTGTGAAAATGCAGCGCCCATCGAGAGTCAGTTCGGAGACTCTTTGCAGTATTTCGCTGCTGTCCGCGCCGTCACCGATGAAGACCATCCTGAAATCCTGTCCGCGCGCTGCGAGCATTGCAAGCGCCTTCAGAATAAGGTCTATGCCTTTATACCACATGAGCCTGCCGACAAAAAGGAAAACAGGCAGGCCCTCGGGTATTGTGGTGCCGCCGATAAGTTCGTCAATGCGGCTGCGTTCAAGTCTGCCGAGCGGGAGGTCGACGCCGTTTTCCATCACCGTGTAATCTCCCTCGTAACCTATTGAACGGAGGTTTTCACCAGCGCCGCGGCTCACTACCCAGACCTCGTCGCAGGCAGAGATATTCTTCACGAGCATTTTCAGCGCGCTGTCCTGCAGGATTTTCCCGCGCACGGCGCGCGCTATGTCTATGTCAAACTTTGTATGGTAAGTGAAAACTATCGGGACCTTGAGGACGTTTCGCAACTCACGCGCAAACGCTGTGGAGGCTATCGGACAATGGCTGTGGATGAGCTCGGCGCCCCAGTCCTGAAGGCGGCGCGATAGTTCGGGGGAGAAGGGGTAACCCGCCATGTAGCCGAAACGCTTCCTCATATCTATGCTCGGATAGCGCAGGACGGGGAATGGATATCGCTCGTCCTCAGCCTCCGGATGCTTCGGCGTGACGACGGCGGCGCTGCCTCCAAGCATGTTGATGTTCTCGGCGTAGTTCAGAACGGCGTTCGCTACACCGTCGATAATCGGCGGGAACGAGTCATTCATGAGGCAGATTTTGTGAGAAGCCATGCCGCAGACCTCCGTAAAATAATGGATAGAGCTAAGCTGCTCTATCCATTATAACACATTTTATTTGTTCTTAACAGTTTATATACGCTGCGTTTTACTGAGAAATTCCAACGCTGCCGCAAGCGGCTGCTTATCCTGCGGGAAACGCAGAATATCGGCGGCCTTGGATATATTGACCCACGAGGGAATGGCATAACCGTCCGCCTCCGGGCGCAGACTCCCGCCGACAGTCCTTCCGATGAAATAGATTATTCTGCGCTCTTCTCCTTCGCGGCCGGAAACGGTTTCCACGCGAAAATCGGGCAATAGCTCGACATTAAGACCCGTTTCTTCGAGAGTCTCACGAACAGCCGCCTCCTCCGCGCTTTCGCCGGCTTCAATATGCCCCTTAGGGAAGGACCAGCCCTTGTCGCCATTTTGCAGCATGAGCAGGGAACGTTCGCCGCCTTGGTCCTTAAAGGCGATGACCCCGGCGGAATCAATGCGCTTGCCGAGCTCATATCTAATGAGCTGAGCTATCCGTGCGGGGGCTTCATCGCGGTTTGCCTCGCTTATTTCAATAAGCTTTACAGCACTGTGATGCTTTATGAACTCCTGCAGGGGCGTAGAATCATTCTTGCGGACGACGCCCAATATCGGCGTCGATCCCTCGACGAGCTCGCGCACACGCGCGCAGAAGGCCGGAGAATTTGCTTCCATCTTGCCGATTTCGTCCATCACGATAAGCTGAGCGTCTTCCGCTCCACGCAGGATCTCTACGCCGAGAGCGTCGAATACTTCGGAAAAAACCCTGCGTCCACAGCCCGCGCCGCAGATTCCCACGCGGTTAAATTCGCCCGTCACGCTCTCCTCATCAGCGAAGGGGAAGATGTAAACGGAGCTTTCACTGCTGTCGCGGTCATCGATTTTGCGCGTTCTGAAGCCCGCGACGCGACAGGGTGGAAGCTTGCTGAGCGCCTTGCGCAAAGCGGTGGATTTACCGATTTGAATTTCTCCCGTAAGAAAAAGGTGCATGATATTACTCCGCTTGCTTTAGGGTGGATTCGGCAAGAAGCTCGCGCGCCTCGTCCTCTGTGAGTTCATAATTCCAAAGCAGCTTATAGGCTCGCTGCGTCTCGCTGACCATGTCGTAGTCATAAACCACTGGGTACAGGAGATTTCCGAGCCAGCGGACGCCGAGCAGCATGTTCATGGACGGAGGGCCGCTCATCCAGTTATAGGGCGCGCCGGGAATTTCATAGCAGCGGCCTTCCTGAACGGCGCTGAGCTGCTGCCATGCTTCGTCGCCGCCGACCTCGCTGCAAATGCTGTCGTCCGTGAATATGATAACGTCGGGATCAAAAATGTAAAGCTGCTCCATATTTATAGTGTTGCCGCCGCCCTTGTTGCTCACTTCCTCGACGACGACGGCGTTCTCGGCGCCGATAAGGTCAATTACCTGCGCCTGGCTTGAGCCCTTGGCGTTCGTGTCAAGGCCCGATGCGCCGGTCGTGTACATGACGGAAACGCGCTCTGCCTCCGGAATGAGAGGCGCGTTCTTTGTGTAGAGCGCGGTAGTTTCGTCAACGTAAGAGGCAATGGCGTCGCAGCGCTCCTGCTTGCCGTCAAGGAGCTTGCCGAGCGTTCTGAAGGCCTCGGCCATGTGAGGAAGGTCGGCTTCAATAAATATCGTGGGAATACCCGTCTGCTCCTGAAGGGCGTCAAGGTCATCGGCTGCGCTTTTTTTGTAATCGCCGAGATCGATTATAACGTCCGGCTTCGCATTAAGAAGCTCCTCGAGGTTGATCGTGCTTTTGCTGCCGTAAAGCTGGCCTGTAATGGGAAGGGTTGAGAAGCTTTCGCCGATATATTTCTTTTGCATATCGGTAACTTCGTTTGCTACGCATACCATATAATCCGGCGCGGCAGCGGCGAGTATCATCGTGGCGACGGCACCGGATGGCGCTATCCTCTTGATGGAGGAAGGCAGCTCGACGGTCCTTCCCGTGGAATCCGTGAACGAAATCGTCGCAGCCTTTTCCACCTCGGAGTCCTTATTTCCGCAACCGCAGAAAAGACCGAGCAGCATAGCTGCAATAAGCGCGAAAACTACTGTTTTTTTCATGTTGTTTTTACTCTCCTTCGTCATAAGAAATGGCAAGCTTAAATACTTTACCGTTCACTTCAATCTCCCTGACTGCAACGTTTGAGGCGTAAAGGGAAGATAATATACACTCACTAAGAGCCTCCTCCGGCTTTCCCTCCGCCAGAACCCGTCCGTTTTGCAGCGCGACGACCCTGTTAGCGAACTGAAAAGCCTGATTCGGTTCGTGTGTGGAAAAAATAACCGTATAACCCTGACGGCTCAGACTGAGGATGCGTTTCATGACCTTGTGGCTGTTGCCGAGGTCAAGGTTTGCGGTGGGTTCGTCCATTATGAGGATCTTTGCCTTCTGGACGAGCGAGCGTGCCAGCAGCATAAGCTGCCTTTCACCGCCGGAAATTTTGTTGCAGCCGCGTCCGGCAAGCTCGGCTATGCCAAGCTCCTCGAGAGCGGCCATCGCCGTTTTGCGCTCGGCGGGGCCGGGCGACGAAAAAAGCCCGATTTGGTTAGTCATGCCCATGAGCACCGTATCGAGCACAGTATAATTGAAGGCAGGCGAGCTCGACTGCGGTATATACGCTATCTCACGCGCGACTGCGGCGTTCGTCATGGAGAAAATATCCTGCCCATTGAGCAAAATCTCGCCGCGCTGCGGGTGAAGGAAACCGAGCATACAGCGGAAAAAGGTGCTTTTGCCGACGCCGTTCGGCCCCAAAACCGCCACGACGTCTCCGCTTCCGGCGGAAAAAGAAATATCGTGAAGGACTTCCTTTTCGTTGTATGTAAAGGAAATATTCTTTACGTTAATGCTCACGCGCCGCGCCTCCTTCGAGAATGAGATAGATGAAAACGGGCGCGCCGACAAAGCTTGTTAGTATGCCAAGGGGGATTTCGGCGGTGCTTATGAGGCGGGCGATGTTATCCACTATCATAAGAAATGTCCCGCCGAGAAGGATGGAGGCCGGGATCACGCGCTTGTAGTCATAGCCGAAGATCATGCGGCTGAAATGCGGTATCACAAGTCCGACCCAGCCTATCATGCCGCTTACGGCGACACTAGCGGAGGTAACGAGCGTGGCGCAGATGATTACAACAAGGCGCAGACGCTTCGTATTTATACCGAGGGAACGAGCCTCAGCCTCGGAAATGGTCAAAAGATTGAGCCGCCAGCGAAGGAGTATGAGCGGCACAAGCCCGACGACTATCGGGACGAGCGCGAAAAGCATATCCTGCTTTTTCGAGGAGCTCAGCGAGCCCATGAGCCAGTAGGTTATCGCGGGAAGCTGTTCCTCCGTATCCGCGACGTATTTTATAAATGAAGTAAGCGACGAAAAGAGCGAGCCTATCATCACCCCGGCCAGAACCATGCTGAGCGTTGAATTGAGGCGGCTCATTTTGCTCACGAGATAGGCCAGCATTACCGCCAGAAGGCCGAACAGGAACGCGGAGACGGTTATCCCGAAATATCCGAAGGAGAGCAGTATCGCCAGCGCCGCGCCGAAGCCTGCGCCCGTGGACGCGCCGAGAAGGTCGGGCGAGACCATCGGATTCCTGAAAATGCCCTGATACGAAGCCCCGGCCGTGCTGAGCGCCGCGCCGACGAGCGCCGCGATAACTATTCGCGGCAGGCGGATATTGATAACCACGGAGTACTCAGCGCCCGTCCAGCCGCCGTCAGGAGAAAATGCGCCGAAGCTAAGGCAGCGCAAAAGCTCGGAACCGAGAATTTTCAGCGCCGTAAACGGGGAAACGGAGTACCGCCCCAGCAAAAACGACGCGAAAAACACCGCCGCGAACAAAACACCGAGCCCTATGAAAAGCAGGTCCTTTTTCCTGCCCGAGGAAGCATTGTTTTCCAAATCAAACATCCTTATATAATGATTATTGCATAAAACCTATAGCCACTTTCAGCTTAACCCACATTATATACGCGGCAGGGATTATTGTCAATGAGTATTATTCTCCGTTTAAAATAGGATAAGGCAGCTTTTATCCTGCAATAAGGAAAATATTGCTTGACAATAAATCGCCGCTGGATTATCTTGAAATAGACATATCGTACCATGAGCGGCAAAGCTTATCGCCGCTTTTGCATAACAAAAAGGAGCAGTGAACAGATGGCAGAGCTTAACCTCAGCAAATACGGCATCACCGGGTCCACCGAAATTATTCGCAACCCGTCTTATGATTTCCTTTTTAAAGAGGAAACGAACCCCACCCTCGAGGGCTACGAAAAAGGCAGAGTCAGCGAGCTCGGCGCCGTAAACGTAATGACCGGCGTATATACGGGCCGCTCGCCGAAGGATAAATTCATCGTCATGGACGATGTTTCGCGCGACACCGTCTGGTGGACGACGCCCGAATACCCGAACGACAACCACCCCGCGACGCCTCAGGCTTGGCAGGCTGTAAAAAAGCTTGCGCTCAGCGAGCTTTCCGGCAAGAAGCTCTATGTGGTAGACGGCTTCTGCGGCGCGAACAAGGATACGCGCATGGCTATCCGCTTCATCGTCGAGGTAGCCTGGCAGGCGCATTTCGTCGAGAATATGTTCATCATGCCGACGGCGGAGGAAATGGAGAATTTCGAGCCTGATTTCGTAATTTTCAACGCCTCCAAGGCGAAGGTGGAAAATTACCGCGAGCTGGGTCTAAACTCCGAGACAGCGGTCGTTTTCAACCTCACGGAGCGCGAATCCGTCATCCTTAATACATGGTACGGCGGCGAGATGAAAAAGGGCATGTTCTCCATGATGAACTACTATCTGCCGCTTAAGGGCATAGCCTCCATGCACTGCTCCGCGAACACCGACATGAACGGCAAAAACACCGCTCTCTTCTTCGGCCTTTCCGGAACGGGCAAGACCACCCTTTCCACCGATCCGAAGCGCCTTCTTATCGGCGACGACGAGCACGGCTGGGACGATAACGGCGTATTCAACTTCGAGGGCGGCTGCTACGCGAAGGTAATCAATCTTGACAAGGACTCCGAGCCCGATATCTACAACGCCATCAAAAGAAACGCGCTCCTTGAGAACGTCACTCTCGACGAGAACGGCAAGCCGGACTTTGCCGACATGAGCGTGACAGAGAATACGAGAGTTTCCTATCCCATCGAGCATATAAAGAACATCGTCCGTCCCGTTTCTGCAGGCCCGGACGCGGAGAACGTGATTTTCCTCTCCGCCGACGCTTTCGGCGTCCTGCCTCCGGTTTCCATTCTCACGGCGGAGCAGGCGAAGTATTATTTCCTTTCCGGCTTCACGGCGAAGCTCGCCGGAACCGAGCGCGGTATAACCGAGCCGACGCCGACCTTCTCTTCCTGCTTCGGTCAGGCGTTCCTTGAGCTGCACCCCACGAAGTACGCCGAGGAGCTTGTAAAGAAAATGCAGAAATCCGGCGCGAAGGCTTATCTTGTCAACACCGGCTGGAACGGAACCGGCAAGCGCATTTCCATCAAGGACACGCGCGGCATAATCGACGCCATTTTGAACGGCGACATCAAGAATGCTCCGACCAAGCGCATCCCCTTCTTCAATCTTGAGGTGCCGACTGAGCTCAAGGGCGTTGATACGGGCATCCTTGACCCGCGCGACACTTATTCCAATCCCGACGAGTGGGAAAAGCGCGCGCGTGACCTCGCCTCGAGGTTCATAAAGAACTTTGCCAAGTATGAGACCAACGCCGAGGGCAAGGCGCTCGTATCCGCAGGCCCGCAGATAAAAAAATAATCAAACGAGACCCGCCAAAGGCGACTGTAATTTTTGCATATATGAAGCCGAACCCGTTTTTGCTCCGGGTTCGGCTTTTTTGCAAGCTATGACTGTCCAAAAATTCAATTTTCAGCAAACAATTTATTGTTAAACTTGACAAATGTGCCCCCAAAGTGGTACGCTGTACATATAATATTGCCCTGCCGTTTATCGGCTTGCAAAAAATATTTGGAGGTGGCCATTGCAATGACAAAAAAAGAAAAATTTCTGTCTGTAATGCACAATGAAAAACCAATTAAGTGGATGGGCTACGGCTTTGACGCTTTCCCGAAGTGCATGTTCCACGCGATAATAGACCCGATTACCGTCTGGGATATTCTCTTCATTCAGGGCGAAAACGTTCTCGACCATTGGGGCGTCAATCACCGTTTCCTTCCCGGAGACCCCGGCATTATCCCCATGGTAAACGAAGAGAACCAGGTTATTAAGGACATTACCAAGTGGCGCGATTACGTCCAGTTCCCCGAGATCCCCACGGACCTCGACTGGAGCGGCGCAAAGGCCGATATCGCGAAGGTTGACCGCGACAACGAGTTCGTCATGGTTCCTACCTTCCGCGGCCTCTTCGAGCGCGCGCACTGCCTCATGACCTTTGAGGACACCCTCGTTAATATGTACGAGGAGCCCGAGGCAATGAACGAGCTCTTCTCCGCTTATACGGACTGGAAGCTCAAGGTTGCCGAAATGCTCTGCGATAACCTCGATTTCGATATTATCCACAGCCATGACGACTGGGGCAGCAAGACGAGCATGTTCTTCTCCCGCGCGAAGTTCCAGGAGCTGCTCAAGCCCCATTATAAGAGACTTTACGATTATTACAAAAAACGCGGCAAGCTCGTCCAGCACCATTGCGACTGCTACGCCACCGACATTGCGCCCGACCTCGTAGATCTCGGCGTTGATATGTGGCAGGGCGTCCTTCCCTCCAACGATATCCCCCGCATCCAGAAGGAAACTGGCGGCAAGCTGCTGCTCATGGGCGGTCTCGACCAGGGTCTTATCGACCAGGCGGACGTTTCCGAGGAGGCCGTTCGCGCCGAGGTTCGCCGCGCTATCGACGAATATGCAGCCGGCGGCTGCTTCCTCCCCTGCGTTGGCTCTCTTGAGTGCCTGAACGAGTGGGTAACTCCCGTCGTCATCGACGAGTGCAACCGCTATGGCGCAGAGTGGCTCGCAAAGCAGAAGTAATCAGCTTTTTAAGCTGCATAAAAACAGCAGGCAGAGGTTCGTTCCTCTGCCTGCTTTGTCACATATTATATATTGTATTTTATAGTTCACTGTGCGATAATATATGTGTCTTTTAGCATCAGGAGTGAGTACAGTGAACATCGTTTTGATTCTTGCGTTTTTGTTTTTTATCGGAAGCGTTATCGGCTGGGGCATAGAAGTATTCTATCGGCGGCTTTTTTCGCCGGTGGACGGCGTGAAAAAATGGGTGAACCCCGGCTTCCTCGTAGGGCCGTATCTGCCGCTTTACGGCTTCGGACTCTGCATGCTGTATCTTCTCGCGAGCCTTGAAAAATACGGCGGGATAGAAAACGTCGTCCTTGAAAAAATCGTCCTCTTCGCCGTGATGGCGGTTTTCATGACGCTTATTGAATTCATCGCGGGGGAAATTTTCATCCGCGGGCTGAAGGTCGAGCTTTGGGATTACAGCGATGAATGGGGGAACATCAAGGGAATAATCTGCCCGAAATTCTCCTTCTTCTGGGCGATTCTCGGCGCTTTATACTATTTTCTCGTTCACCCGCGCATACTCACGGCGCTCAACTGGCTGAGCGAGAACCTCGCTTTTTCGTTCTTCATCGGCTTCTTCTTCGGCGTGTTCGTGCTGGACTTCTGCTACTCGGTTCACATCGTCGCCAAAATACGCAGATTTGCGGAGGAATACGAGATAGTCGTCAAATACGACGAGTTGAAGGAGCACATAAATAACAGCCGCAGGCTCCTGCGTGAGAAACAGAAATTCATCTTTGCCTTTGCAACCGAGATTCCGTTTACGGAGCACCTGCGCCAGTATGCCGTTAAGGTGCGCGACCGTATAAGAAACTCAGAGCAGAAAGATACTAAATGACCTTCATCTCCTTGAGTCTTTCCGTTATCCAGCCGACGTATTCGCGGCGGCAGTCGTTCTCGACTGGGATTATCGCCTCTGCGAATTCTTCTTCGTTAAGCCACTTATCCGTCCCTGCGAAGCGGTAGGAACGCGCCCACTCGGAAAAAATATCTATAACGCGGAAAAAGGGCGCGCCACAATACGGGCAGAAGCGGACAATGCCGTTCTCCTCGTAGCGCTCAGGCGTGCAGTCGTTAAAAAGCGTAAAGACGCCCTCAAGCGTTTCTTTCAAATTGTTTACATATTTCGGGGTCAGACCGAAAAAAGGCTTAAAAACCTCAACGTCGGGAAATCTATGGTGGCAGGCGGAGCATTCAAAGTATTGGCTGCGCCTCGGATCTGCCGTGCTGTCGGTAACGCGGTACATGAACACACTGCATTCCCCCTTTTAATGTAGAATACCACATTAAAATAAAATATACAATTGTTAAAATGATATAAAAAGATAATGGAGGTGCGTTAATATGCCTGAATTATCCAATGCGACGATTGACTTGTTAACAAAACTCAGAGAAACGGCTGCCAGAGCGGATAAAATATTAATAGGCGCGGGCGCGGGCCTGTCCGCCTCGGCGGGGCTGAGCTATTTCGACGAGAAAGCCTTCAAAAAGTATTTTCCGGAGATGTACCGTTTCGGCTACCACTGCGAGTATGAGCTCGTCGGAAGGCGCGATGACGAGTGGAGCGTGGGCCGCAAATGGGCGTATTGGGCGACGCATATTAACTACGTCCGCAATATTTTCCCCTCCGCGCCGCTCTATAAGACGCTGCTTTCGTGGCTTGAGGGAAGGGACTGGTTCGTCGTCACCTCTAATGCGGACAGGCAGTTTTATCGCGCGGGCTTCCCGATGGAGCGCGTTTTTGAGTTTCAGGGGCATTACGACAATATGGGCTGCTCGAAAAACTGCTGCGGCAAGACATGGAACAGCCTTGAACCGCTCACGCATGTGCTTGAAAACATAGACCATGACACCTTTGAGTGCCGCCCAGAGGCGTTGCCTCGCTGCCCATATTGCGGAGAGCTTGCGGATATAGTGTTCCGCGGTGAGAATTACCGCGCCGAGCGGCAGCGTTATATAGATTTTGTGGATTCAAGCGAGGATAAGAAGCTCCTGCTCATTGAGTTCGGCGTCGGCTTCAATACGCCGGGGGTCATCCGCTGGCCCTTCGAGCGCATAACGGCGGCAATTCCGAACGCGCGGCTTTTCCGCGTGAACCGCGGTTATCTCGATTATCCGGGGCATGAGGGTTACCCCGAGGTTCCGCCGGAGCTTGCCGGAAAAGCCTGCGGCATAGCCTGCGACGCTGCGGAAGCGATAAATTACCTCGCTGAGAATATGTGAAAATATATGAAACAGGGTGCAGCGCCATTGCTGCGCCCTGTATTTTTTTCATCTCAGTAAACTCATCGATAATCCTATCAAGATTTCGTTCGATACTTTCCGCTTGTATTTCATTAATCGTTCCGTGATTATACGCAATCAGTCGCTCAGCAATGATGTTATAGGATCTATAAGTTCATTATCAGAAAGACAGCTTCTATCACTTTTGAATTTAACCACTAAATTCTCACAGAATCCGATGTTCGCCATAGAATCACCTCCATTGAATACCGCGTAACGCACGCGTGTGTTGAATTCAAGAATAATTGCACAAATTGTGTGTTGCTTTTTCTGAACACAAAACTCTTTTAGGTATTCGACCACGATAGCTAAACTCTTCGTCGATTTCTTTGGTTTTCAATGTGATGTGACCACAGCCACAGCGACGCAAGGCTCATTCTGGACAAAAAAGGCATCCCCCGCCGATTGGCGGGGGATGCGAGCACTGATATGGGGGTAAGTGAAGCGTAATGTTTCCTGTTGTTTGGTTATTAGCCGCCGATGAGCGAAAGGACATTCTGCGGGAGGCTGTTAGCCTGCGCGAGCATAGAGGTCGCAGCCTGGCTGAGGATCTGAGCGTTCGTGAACTCGGTCATTTCCTTGGCCATGTCTATGTCACGGATCTGGCTCTCTGCGCTCGTCAGGTTCTCGAAGGAGGTATCGAGGTTGTTGATCTTGTAGCCGAGGCGGTTCTGGATAGCGCCGAGGTATGCGCGCTGGCTGGAAACCTGGTTGATGGCGCTGTCAACGACTTCGATAGCGGCGGAGGCGGCTTCCTGAGTGGAGACCTTCGCGGAGTTTACGCCGAGGAACTGAGCGTCGAACTTCTCGACGTTAACGATGAGCTCGTCGCCGCTGTTGGCGCCGATCTGGAAGGTGAGACCGTCGTTCTTCTCGGAGATAACGGTGAAGGAGGAAGCGCCGTCGTCATTAAGACCGGCAGTGGTGTTGCCGAATACGTTGGAGAAGTTGTGGCCAGAGGCTGTAACCGTACCGCTCGTAGCGCTTATAAGATGACCAGCACCTGCGGCATAACCCACGCTTCCGTCGCCGGCGGCGGTAATCTTGGAGGTTATGTCCAGAGTAAATCTGCTTCCGTCAGCGGCTTCAAAGGTAGCCGTTATGGTTTTTTCATCGTTGGCGCGGGCGTCAGCTGCATGATCGAGCTTTGCAAGAAGAGCCGTGCCTTCAGCAGTCGTCGTATCCCATGTATAGGCTTTGCTCCCTATGGTTGCGGTAAGCACGCCAGCGGCGTTGGTTATATCCATCGTGCCACCGTCGGTGTGGTCGTCGTCGGTAATGGAGAAGTTGGAATAAGAAATCGTTGCGCTGCCGGTGGATGCGAAGTTCGTAGTAATTGCATTAGTAAGGCCGGTCATTTCTCCGCCGACATGAGTGGTGTCGAGGTCAGCTGCGGTAAGCTCGTTGAAGGAAACGGTAACGCCGTTATTGAAGGTGACGGAGGTATCGCCGACATGGAGCTTGACGTCGTCGCCGCCGGTGAGGGAGGCATAAACGCCGTAGGTAGCGTCCATAGCGGTAACGCCGCCGACTATGGAAACGGTGGTGTCTTCAATGGCGCTGTTGAGAGCCTGAATGCCGTTAGTGGTGTTGGAGAAGCTGGAGGTCGTAAGAGTGAGGTGGAAAGCGTCGTCCGCGTCGGGAGAGAAGACGAGGTCTATCTGGTTGCTGGTCGTCGCGTTTGCCAGAGCGTTCGCGGAGACGCTGGCGTTGAAGACCTGGCCGTTGTCGCCGGTAGCTGTAACGGAGAGGCTTCCGTCGTCACGGAGCTCGGAGGTGAAGCTGTAGTTTCCGTTGAGAAGGGCGGAAGGAGCGGTGGCGGTTCCGAGCTGGCAGGTAGCGGCGGTGAAGTAGGTGGTAGCGGTTGCGCCGAGGGTCGCGTTCGGGGTATCGGGCATCTTCGCCTCGATGGCTGCGGTCTCCTGCTTGACCTTTACATTGAAGTTATATCTGCCGGCGTCGGCGTTTCCGAGGGAAACGGCGAGGGAGTTGTTTCCGAGCTGAGTGTTGGTGACGCTGTTCTTCGCGGTGGCGAGAGAACCGTCGAGAAGGTTTCTCTTGTTGAAGGAAGTGCTTCTTGCGATGTCGTCAAGCTCGGTCTTGAGCTGGTGGAACTCGTCCTCGATGGCCTCGCGGTCGACCTTATCGGCGTTCGTGTCGTTAGCGGACTGAACGGCTAACTCGCGCATACGCTGCAAAATCTCCGTAGAACTGGAAAGTGCGCCCTCAGCAGTCTGGATGAGGCTTATAGCGTCCTGTGAGTTGGTGGACGCCTGGCCAAGTCCGCGAATCTGAGCGCGCATTTTTTCGGAAATTGCAAGGCCGGCAGCATTGTCGGCAGCACTATTAATGGCGTAACCGGACGAAAGCTTCGCTACGGCGGCGCCAATTCTGTTGTTGTTCTTGGAATACTGGGTATAGGTGTTGATAGCAGTGATGTTAGTGTTGATACGCATGATATTATTCCTCCTTGAATGTTGCCGTGTCCACATCCTTGCGGTCACGTATAAGTTATATGTTAAATACTCCTTTGGGTATTTAATCTCTTTTTTTCCTTACACCATTAATATCGGAGCTCCACGGGAAAACTTTAGCGTTTTTTTGAAAAAATATGAAAAAATTTAAAAACCCGCGCAGAGACACGGTTTCAGCGTCCCTGCGCGGGTGGGATACATATATAATATTGTAAACTGCATAAGGAGCCCGGCGCAAGCGGGTCTCGCATAGCTTGGCGGCAAGCCGCCAAGCGTTAAGCAGGCAGAAGAAAAATCTTCTGCCTGCAAAAAATAAAAAGAATAATATGTTTTTGATGGGGCTTTGCCTCGGCAAAAACACCTACCCCTCGCGCCGACCAAGGAGGCGGGAGCCGAAGAGCGGAGCCGACGCGATGAGCGCGAGCCTTCAAACGAGAGCCCAGCGGAGCGGGTCTCGTTTGATTATATTATATTTTAGTCCTTCTTTACAAAGGTGAAGCCGGGAACCTGCTCCTGCTGCTCATAGATGGGATTGTAGAGGTTGCCCTTGAAAACGGTGGCGAAGCCCGGCGTGGGGGGCTCGTCGGGGAATGCGCGGAGAATAGCGTTCATACGCAGCTCCCAGGCAGGCTTGAAGTCAACATGCGTAAAGATGAACTTGTCGCCGCGCTTGATGCCGCGGACGACGCGCTCGCCGGCCTCGTCGGGATCGCGGGAGAGCTTCGTAAAGTCGATGGGATTGCCGTTCTCGTCCTTCGGGGGCTCGAACTTGATGGGATTGCCGTCCTTGTCCTTCGGGGGCTCGAACTTCGGCATGGCAGGCTTCTTGCCGGTGTACTTCTCGATGAATTCGCCGGAGGACTGGCCGAGGTTAGTCGTGAAGGGGCCTGGGCAGAAGGCTGCGGCGCCGACGTTGGTGCCGTCAAGCTCCATAGCGAGCTCTTCCATGAGGGTGATGGTGCCCATTCTGAGAGAGTCGTACATAGGGAAGCCCTTTACGGGGAAAATGCCGGACATGGAAGCCGTGGAAACGACGTAGCCGCCCTCGCCGTGCTTGAGGATGCGGGGGAGGAAAATAAGGATACCGTTGAGGATACCCTTGAAGTTAACGTCGATAGCCATGTCTATCTGCTTCCACTCGAATTCGCCCGTGAGGATCCTCGGCTCGCCGGAGCCGATGCCGGCGTTGTTTACAAGGACGTGGACCTTGCCGAAGGTGGCCTCAGCCTCGTCGGCAGCCTTAAGATAAGCCTCGCGGTCGGTAACGTCGAGACAAATGCCGTGCGCCGGGAAATTGTGAGACTTGAACCAGGGCAGCGCCTCGTCAAGCGCGGACTGGCGGAAATCGGCGATGATAACGTTCATGCCTTCGCGGGCGCAGGCCTTCGCAATGCCGAAGCCCATGCCGCTCGCGCCGCCCGTGATAAAGGCGGTTTTGCCTTTCAGATCGATCATTTGTATTCTACCTCCATATATAATATGTGGTGCCGCGGCGAAGCGCCGAAGCACAAGCCGAGGACGGCGCAAAGCTGCAAAAATCGGGGAGAAGGCCGCCCTCTTATGTCAATATTTATATTTTAGCACATTTTTGCAAAAAGTCCACCGTTTTAAAGCGAAAAATATGCAAAATTTACACAGCCATATTAATCAAACAAATCAAAGAAAAAAGAAACAAGAAAAAGCATTTTTACTCTTGCATTTTCTCTCGCAGTGTGGTATATTAACAAAGCTGAATTCCGTATCCGGGTGTGGCGAAGTTTGGTATCGCGCTTGAATGGGGTTCAAGAGGCCGCTGGTTCGAATCCAGTCACTCGGACCAAACCGAGCGTTCATAACGGGTTATCGTTATGAACGCTCGGTTTTTGTTTTATCCGGATGGGGGATATATTCGGCATGCGCAGCGTTTGATTACTGTCGGGAGCGTTTTCATGCAAAGCCGAAAAGTACGTTAAGACAGTGGAATTGATTGAAAACAGCCGATCCTTCTGGTATATTGGTTGTGGGATTTCGTATATTGGAGTAAAGAATAGCAATGTCACAGGGAGAAAATGAGATGAACTATCAGGATATAAACGCCGAGGCGGTGGATCGTTGGGCGGAAAACGGCTGGGAGTGGGGGCAACCCATCGGCCACGAAGAATACGCGGCGGCGCTGAGAGACAACTGGAATGTAAAGCTTACGCCCGTTAAATGGGTGCCGCACGAATGGTTTGGAGAGCTCAAAGGCAAGAAGGTTCTCGGACTTGCCAGCGGCGGCGGGCAGCAAATGCCGATTTTTGCCGCACTTGGCGCGGATTGTACCGTGTTTGACTATTCTGAGCGTCAGCTCGCGAGTGAGAAGCTCGTCGCCGAACGTGAGGGCTATTCGATTGAAATAATTCGCGGCGACATGACGCAGCCGCTGCCGTTTCCCGACGAGAGCTTCGACCTTATTTTTCACCCGGTTTCAAACTGCTATGTGAAAGAGGTCAAGCCGATCTGGAAGGAGTGTCACCGCGTTCTGAAAAGCGGCGGGCTTTTGCTATCAGGCGTTGACTATTTTATAAATTTCATAGTCGACCTCGACGAGAAAACGATAATAAACCGCCTTCCCTTCGACCCCTTGGCGAACGAGGAACAGCGCAGACAACTTGAAAGCTGTGACGACGGAATGCAGTTTTCCCACACGCTTGAGGAGCAGATCAACGGGCAGCTCGAAGCAGGCTTCACGCTGCTGAACCTTTACGAGGACACGAATGGAAGCGGACGGCTGCATGAATTGAATATACCCACGTATTTAGCCATGCGTTCGAGAAAATAATACTTTTGGGAGGTTATTGCATGAGAGCGCCGTTTCAGATTTTGGCAATTCCATACAGACTGAACCCCGAGCCGGAGTATTGCGTTTTTCATCGCGCGGATTATGACCAGTTCCAATTTATCGCCGGCGGCGGGGAGGATGATGAAAAGCCTTCCGAGGCGGCGAGGCGCGAAATATGGGAGGAAACGGGGATAAGAGCAGAAAAGCTCACGGAGCTTAAATCCATGACATATATCCCAACGAATATTTTCCCGGAAAAATACCTGAAGCTTTGGCCCGAGGGCAGCTATGTAATCCCTGAGCATGCCTTCGCCTTTGAATGCGGCGGGGAGATAAAGCTATCGGGCGAGCACACAAGCTTTGAGTGGCTCGGATATGCCGACGCGGCGGCAAAGCTGAGCTGGGATTCCAACAAAACCGCGCTTTATGAGCTGAGCTGCCGTCTGCGCGATGGCAGAGCCAGAACAGACTGAATATGTATATAATAGGCGTTGTCTCAAAACGGCTAAGCAAGCCGAATTGAGGCAACGCCTCTTTCTATAGCCGAGGAATGTGGAAAACTGTGGGAGAAAACAGCAAAAAAGTGCAACTCTCTCTGAGAGTACCACACCGG
>JAEEGK010006858.1_pt1 | contig 27266 bp, 7 predicted proteins | sample 8958771 | NCBI WGS metagenome assembly JAEEGK01 (sample SAMN16246547, study PRJNA631951) | gut metagenome | biome: gut microbiome; feature: rumen; material: SC-attached | host: Bos | place: Iran: Karaj | collected 2018-10 | reverse complement strand
AGTCATTGTCGCTAGTAAAGTCATAACCGCTAACGCTATGCGCTTGACCATCATAGTCATGCGTCAATCCATGCTTCGTAATCGTCACGTTCACAGAGATTGGTGTGATCTCCAAGCTATCCTCCACAACCGTGATGTTCACCTCGCTGAAGTTAGGGTTGTCGTTGCGGAAGGCGTCCTTCGTGAAGGTCATGCCGTACTTGCCTACCTCTGTACCAGTTGCAATTGAGTCGCTTACTGCACCCGTGAAGGTCAGGTCGCTTCTTACGAACAGATCATTGTCACTAGCGAAGTCGTAACCACTGACGCTATGCTCCTGACCATCATACTCCTCTGTCAAGCCATGTTTCGTGATCGTCACGTTCACAGCGATCGGTGTGATCTCCAAGCTATCCTCCACAACCGTGATGTTCACCTCACTGAAGTTAGGGTTGTCGTTGCGGAAGTTGTCCTTCGTGAAGGTCATGCCATACTTGCCTACCTCTGTGCCAGTTGCGATTGAGTCGCTCACAGCACCCGTGAAGGTCAGGTCACTTCTTACGAACAAGTCATTGTCGCTGGAGAAGTCGTAACCGCTCACGCTATGCTCCTGACCATCGTAGTCATGCGTCAGACCGTGCTTCGTAATCGTCACGTTCACTGCGATCGGTGTGATCTCCAAGCTATCCTCCACAACCGTGATGTTCACCTCACTGAAGTTAGGGTTGTCGTTGCGGAAGTCATCCTTCGTGAAGGTCATACCGTACTTGCCTACCTCGGTGCCAGTTGCAATTGAGTCGCTCACAGCACCCGTGAAGGTCAGGTCACTTCTTACGAACAAGTCATTGTCGCTGGAGAAGTCGTAACCACTGACGCTATGCGCTTGACCATCATAGTCATGCGTCAATCCATGCTTCGTGATCGTCACGTTCACAGCGATTGGTGTGATCTCCAAGCTATCCTCCACGACGGTGATGACTACATTGCTGAAGTTAGGGTTATCGTTGCGGAAATCACTCTCCGTAAAGGTCATGCCGTACTTGCCCACCTCTGTACCAGTTGCAATTGAGTCGCTTACTGCACCCGTGAAGGTCAAGTCGCCTCTCACGAACAAGTCATTGTCGCTAGCGAAGTCGTAGCCACTGACGCTATGCGCTTGACCATCGTAGTCATGCGTCAATCCATGCTTCGTGATCGTCACGTTCACAGTGATTGGTGTGATCTCCAGACTATCCTCCACAACCGTGATGTTCACCTCACTGAAGTTAGGGTTGTCGTTGCGGAAGGCGTCCTTCGTGAAGGTCATGCCGTACTTGCCTACTACCGTACCAGTCGCAGTGCTATCGGCCACCGTGCCCGTGAAGGTCAGGTCACCTCTCACGAACAAGTCATTGTCGCTAGCGAAGTCGTAGCCGCTCACGCTATGCTCCTGACCGTCGTATACCTTAGTCAAGCCGTGCTTCGTAATCGTCACGTTCACAACGATTGGTGTGATCTCCAGACTATCCTCCACGACGGTGATGACTACATTGCTGAAGTTAGGGTTGTCGTTGCGGAAATCACTCTCCGTGAAGGTCATGCCGTACTTGCCCACCTCGGTGCCAGTTGCGATTGAGTCGCGCACAGCACCCGTGAAGGTCAGGTCGTCTCTCACGAACAAGTCATTGTCGCTAGCGAAGTCGTAACCGCTCACGCTGTGCTCCTGACCATCGTATGCCTTCGTCAAACCATGCTTCGTAATCGTCACGTTCACTGCGATCGGTGTGATCTCCAAGCTATCCTCCACGACGGTGATGTTCACCTCGCTGAAGTTAGGGTTGTCGTTGCGGAAGTTGTCCTTCGTGAAGGTCATGCCGTACTTGCCCACCTCGGTGCCAGTTGCGATTGAGTCGCTTACTGCACCCGTGAAGGTCAGGTCACTTCTTACGAACAAGTCATTGTCGCTGGTGAAGTCGTAACCACTGACGCTATGCTCCTGACCGTCGTATGCCTTCGTCAAACCGTGCTTCGTAATTGTCACGTTCACAACGATCGGTGTGATAACCAGTTCACCATCCGTAACGACAAACGTCACATTACCAAAGTTAGGGTTCAGGTTCGTGAATTGGCCTTCGTTCAAATTCATCGGGTAAGTACCAACGGCTGTTCCTTTAACCGTTGAATCGCCCGAGAACGAGAAGTCTTCCACCTTGTACAAAGCAGTGTTAGCGCTCCATACATAACCCAACGTATCATGTTCGTTACCATCATAAGCAACACTCTTATTGTTACCCACAATCGTAACAATAACATCGAGAGGAGTTATTTTCAACGTGTATGCGCACTCCGCCGTATCATAGTTAGCGGCGCTCGCCCTTACCGACACATGGATTGTTTCCACATCCGTGATGCTTGGCACCGTCTCGCTCCATGCACCACCATCCACGCTATATTCTATCTTGATCGTCTCGCCCTCCACGCCCGAAGCGGTCGCCGTAGTGCTCAACGCAGAACCGTCGTATACCTTCTCATCACTTGCGCAGGACAATGTGATAGCGGTGTTATTAACCGTCAAGAGACCATTCACCTTCGTTATCTCATAAGAGTTGGTCACATCAGCGCCTGACGTTTTATCCTTGATAACCACATCACCCACAACATTATCGCTTGATCCTACGTTCAGTTGAGAACCAACGACCGTGACGCTAGCCACCTCGTCGCAAGAGGCCTCTCCCCCATCGGTCGTGTAACCTGCATCGGTCAAAGCATTTCCGTCATAGAGTTTCTCCGCACTATTAGCCGTGATAGTGATCGGACGTTTTTCAATGGACAACGTACCGTAAGTCGCAGTGATTCCACCCTGATATTGGGATTGATTCTCCAACAAATAGGTGAATGTGTTATTATCAGCCGCATTGTCATCGACATAAGTGACGCCTGCGATAGATGGTGTGATCACCAACTTATCACCCGTGGAGAGGATGAACGTCTTGCCATCCGCCTCCGCCGTCACTACCACACCTCCGTAAGTCACCGTGTAGGTCTCGTCCGTGTGGTTAGCGCAGTCGTATGTCCAGCTGTTGCTTGCGCTCGTTATCGTGATCGGCTCCATGTTCGCCGTCACCGTCAACGTGCCTTCCACCTTAGTCACTTCATAGTTATTGGCATCCGTACCGTCATTGAAGGTATAAGTAAATGCATTCGGATCAGAGCCCACATCGGTACGAGAACCCGTCACATCAAAGGTAGCGCCCTCACCATTGACAAAATTCTCACCGCTAACGATCACCTCATGCTTCGTCAAAGGAGTACCATCGTAAGGTTTTTCCGCATTGGAAGAGGTAAAGGTGATTTTGCGTTTATTGATAATCTGCGTCAGATCATACGTAATGCTATAATTGCTGATTCCCTTCGACGTTTCGAACGATGTGGTAATTGAAGAAGAAGCGTCATAAGTATAGGTTGCGGCATCCTTGCCACCCGTTGTCACAGCACCCGCGATCAGGGCGTCGCCATCCACCAATCCTGTCACAGTCGCCTTGCTATAGTCTGAAACAAGCACATTTCCGTCGTAGGTTTTCGAATCCTCGATCTTAATGGTCACAGGTTTAGGCGTAACGGTCAGTTTACCGTTCTCCGTTGTCACACAATAAGCGGAAGAGACATCGGTAGAGCCACTCATGATGCTTACGACTGTCGCGACATTATTGACGTCGTTCTCTGTCACGTTCGTGATAGTGCCCGTGACATCAACCGTCAAGACATCACCATTGTCAAACGTATAATCACCACCCGCACCCACTTGAGCCGTAACCGCAGTGCTACCCTCTCCGATCGTCAAGGTGTAACTATCTTCAGAATGGGCTGTCGCGTCATATTCCCAGCTATTGCTATTGGCCGTAATCGTAAGGTTGACACATCCGGCATACTTCATCGTCAACTCACCATCTTCGGTTGTCACGCAATAGTTGTCCGGATTACCCGAAGTGAACTCATAAGACTGCAATTCGTTTGTCACTGGGCTTTGGCTCACATATTGGATCGAGCCGACGACGACAGCGGAGATCGCATCCGAGCCAACCAAGCCAACCACATCGTAGCCAGCGTTGGAATGAGCAGCTCCATCGTATTCGAACTCCTCGCTCTTAGCCGTCACCGTAACAGGTTGGCAAGTTACCTTAAGGGTTCCATCCACCGTAACCCTATTGTAGTAGCAAGTGACATCTTGGCTTCCACGCATAATCTTGAAGGACTCGATGACATTAGCCTCCTGACCCACATTGGTGATCTTGCTAGCATCGGAGAAGACCACATCTGTAATCACATCACCAGCCTTCAGGTTATCACCGCCCGTATAGGTGTGAAGCGTCAATTCCTCGCCATCATAAACCTTCTCCTTAGAATCGGCGGTCAAGGTGATGGTCTGGGTCAATTGTGCGATGGAAGCATTCAGTTCGGTCTGACAACCATTCAGATCCGTCACCGTAACCGTATAGTCACCATCCGGCAGGTTCTCTATCCTAATATCTGAAACATCCGATTGAGAACCACTTGCGGCGCCCGTCCAACTTACGCTATAAGGAGCCTGGCCACCCTCGAACGTTCCCTCGATCACACCATCGGAGGTGTTGTAGCAGAACGATTCGGCAGAGGTGATGGTACCTTGAAGAAGATCAGGAAGTGTAACTTGAATAACCTGTTGACTGCTATTGTTGCAGCCATCCACAACGGTGATGGTAACATTCGTGTTCCCCGTTATATACTCACCCACCGCTGGAGATTGGAAGATCTGCAGATCCGCATCAGCCGTACAGTTATCACTGATGGAAGCCAATGCTACCACATCAGGCACAGTATACTTACATGTACCCGCGTTGGTGGCAGGCGTAGAGGTAACCGATGGTGTTATGACAGGGTTGGTAACATCCTCCACCCAAGTGTACGTAACGCTAACCGGAGCCGCATTTTCGCCGCATGCGCTCGTGTAGCTTGCCGTCCATGTCTGCGTAAAGTTGCAACCGTCCGCACTCGTCTTGCCTGCGCTTGTCACAGTAGCCACTGCGGATGGGTCACAGACATCCGACACGGAGAAGTCAGCCGCTGTCGGAGCCACCACCGTCGGGTTACATCCGAGGTTATCATCCCGCAAAGCAGTAGAGATGGTAGGCGTAATCTTCTCGATCGTATAAGTAAATACCCAAGGCTCTGTCGCTTGAGCACAGTTTTCATAGCTGTAAGTATACGTAACCGTACCTTCGCATCCATTGACGCTTTCCACCCTATTCGGATCAGGGCGATCGAGAGTTTTGCCACAAGCGTCGGTGACGGTCGGCATCACGCTTGGTGTGAGCGTATGAGGAGCGACAGCCTCGGCGATGCAATGGATGGTCTTCGAATTCGTACCACCTGTGATGGTGATTGTATTATCGATATTGATGGTAATCGTTTGCTCCGCCTCACTAAAGTTTCCGCACTTATCCGTCACGGTATAAGTACGGGTCACCACGATCGGACAAGTGCCCGCATCGGCATCCGAATAGGTGACGGTCAAATCCTCGTCGGCCGTGCAGTTATCGCTAACGGTGAGACCATTCGCCTCCAACTGCGCAACCGTGGTGTAAGCGGCAGGAAGGACATCCGTGCTGCAACCCGTGACAGCCAAGTCATTCAATCTATCCGTCAAGACTGGAGACTCCGTGTCAACCGTTGTGAACTGTGCTGGCTGAGCCTCCAAGAGACAACCATTCGCATCGGTCACCTTCAGTTCGATCGTATAGGTATCGCAAATCTTGTCTGTTGCAAGGTCATAAGCCGCTCCATCTGCCGTCGGATCATTGTTCCACTCATACGTATAAGGAGACAAACCGCCTTGTACAACTGCATTAAACGTGTAAGTCTGTCCAGGGCAACCAACCGCTGGCGATTGGATGGCCACATTCAAGTCATTAGCTGGTATGATCACAGTCACCGTAGCCGTCTGGTCATTACCCGATTGGTCTTTAACAGTAACGGTAACAGGGATCTGTTGTTCCGCATTCGTCTGTGAATAAGCGACATCCTTGGCAGGAGATTGCTCGAAGAAGGTCTCGTCCAACGCACAATTATCGGATGCATATTGTGACAAGATAGTCTCCTTCAAATCAGGTATCTTGTATTGGCAACCGCCAGCGACCACAGCGTTTTGATCAGGCACATTGGCGATCTCCGGTTTTATCTTATCCACCACCGTAAACGTCTGTTCGCAACCCGTCTTGGTGATGTTCGTGGTCAATTGGAAGCTCCACTGCGCAGTGTAGGTGCCATCACTAACAGGGTAAGAGGAAGCGGACAATGGGTGTAATGTACCATCGACCTCATCGCCACAGAAGGTCATCTTGGCACCATTCTGAGTCAGCAAAGTAACGACCTCCGCTTGCGTGAGGGCGCAATCATGTAGCACCTCTAACACAACAGGCGACAAGGATGGGCAGTCCGGTTCATCTTCGAAGACTATGCTAACCGTCTGCGAGCAAGCGTTCGTCGCTATATTGCCATGATTGTCATCAAGGGTAATTTGTACCGTGGCATTATCGCCCGGCACCATCGTCGCAGGGATACCTGAGAGTGTCACCGTGATATCGCCGGTAGCCGTACAGTTATCCGTCCAGTTTTGTTGCGCGATGACAGCGGCTTCGATCTGAGCCTTCGACAAGGTACATGGAGTAGCCATTTGTAATGTGGCAGGCAAGTTATCACACAATGGTGCGATAGCGTCGTTCACCACCACCGTAGCCGTACAGGTCTCCTCATTGCCCACCTTATCGGTCAAGAGATAAGCGGCCGATGCGGCGGTTGGATGGGTATTGGCATATGAATAGGTTAACGAGTTGTCGGCCATGGCGACGATCAGATCGGATGGATCCGTACAATTATCCGAACCGTATGTCTTCGTTTGCAATTGAGCCAACACATCTGCGGAACTAAACACGCAATTATCAGCCGTAGCGTCCAATGAGATGGATGGAGCAGTTGCCGGGCAAGTCGGTTTCGTATCATCTGTGATGGTCAATGTCTCCGTATCAGTTGCCGTACAACCATTACCATCGGTGACGGTTACGGTCGCGGTGTAGGTTTCGGAAGCCTTGGTGTCATCCGTAGTGATGGTAGACGTCTGTTCCGTACCAGCGGTAGCGCCAGACCACACATAGGTTGGTGTACCAACAGCACCGGTCACGACAGCAGTGAACTGATAATTCTCACCCGGACAAGCGGCGGTAGGAACATCGATTGTGACATTCAATGTGTTCGCAGGGATGATCACGTTGACCGTAGCGGTAGACGTCTTGTCGCATGTGCCCCGGACAGTAACAGTAACTGGTATTGTTTGCTCCGCATTGGTTTGGTCGTACAAAGTATTCTTCTCAATGCTTTGGCTAACGAAAGAAGCGGAACCGCCGCAGTTGTCTGTAGTGGCAGCCAAGACGATGTCTGACAAGTCTGGCACCTCATATTTACAACTACCCTTCGCGGTTGCTGTAACATCTGAGATCGTGCCAATGGTTGGTGCTGGAGCATCGATCCATGTATAGGTCACAGTGGCTGGTTCGGCAGATACTCCGCAGCCATTCGTGTATGTTGCGGTATATACCCTTGTATAGGCACATCCGTCATGGGTTTCGTTCGAAGTCACCGTAGCGGTCGCGGAAGCGTCGCAAATATCGGTCACGATGAAGTTGGCGTCCGTCAGCGTCGGCACAGCGGATGGATCACACGCCAGATCGTTGTTAGGCGACAAGCCATTTGCCAACGAGATGGTAGGCGCAACCGTATTGTTCAGGTTGTAGGTATAGCTCCATGTGCTGGTCTTTCCGCAGTCCGTGTAGGTGTAGGTATAGATGATCTTGCCGGTACAGTTCTCCTTGCCGCCGCTCCAGTCCGTGGTGCGTACCATGGTTGGGGTGACAACCTCCCCACAACTGTTCGTTGCGGAAGGGATCATGGCTGACGTCGGCTCCGTAGCTTCAGCGATGCAGGAGATGTTCTTACTGGTCTCAAAGCCATCGGAAGCGATGACTGGTTCGCTCTTCTCGATCGTGTAGGTATATTCCCAAACGAACTCCAATCTCGCACAATCCTCATACGTGTAGGTGTAGGTCCTTGTACCTTCGCAGGTCAGCGAAGCAGGGTTGTCCGTAATCACTGGATCAGGTGCCGTCAGCGTGTTGCCGCAGACATCCTTCACAACTGGCAATGTCGCAGGTGCGGTGGCAGCGGACAAGCATTCTACCGTGCTGGATGTGGATACTGGGCCGCCCTCCTCTGCAGGTGCCGTGCTGTGTGCTATCGTGTAGGTATAAGTCCAGACGAACTCTAAGTTCGCGCAATCCTTGTAGGTGTAGGTATAGGTCCTCGTGCCGTTGCAGGTCAACGAAGCAGGATTATCCGTGATCACTGGATCAGGTGCCGTCAGTGTGTTGCCGCAGACATCCTTCACAACCGGCAACGTCGTAGGTGCGGTGGCATCAGTCAAGCACTGCACTGTGCTGAATGTAGACACTGGTCCGCCCTCCTCTGCAGGTGCCGTGCTGTGCGCAATCGTGTAGGTGTAGACCCAGACGAACTCTAAGTTTGCGCAATCCTTGTAGGTGTAGGTATAGGTCCTCGTGCCGTTGCAGGTCAGCGACGCAGGATTATCCGTAACAACTGGCGTAGGTGCCGTCAACGTGTTGCCACAGACATCCTTCACAACTGGCAATGTCGCAGGTGCGGTGGCAGCGGACAAACACTGCACTGTGCTGGATGTGGATACTGGTCCGCCCACCTCTGCAGGTGCCGTGCTGTGCGCTATCGTGTAGGTGAATGTCCAATCACGGGTTCCCCCCGCACAGTTCATGTAGGTATAAGTGTAGGTCACTGTACCCCCACAATCGTTGAAGCGTTCCGTCCTGACACTGGCTGGGATATCCAACGGAGTACCGCAGGCGTCCGTCACCGTAGGCATCACGCTCGGTGTCAGCAGATGAGGTGCCACCACATCCGCCATGCACTCCACCGTCTTGCTGGTTGTGCCGCCCGTCATCGTGATGGCCGCGTCGATATTTACCGTGATGGTCTGGGTCGCCGTGCTGAAGTTGCCGCACTTGTCCGTCACCGTGTAGGTGCGGATTACTGTCTTCGCGCAACTGCCCGTCATGGCCGCGTCTGACGAAGTAACCGTCAGATCCGCGTTCGCGGAGCAGTTGTCCGAGATGGTCAATCCATTGGATGTCAGATAGGCTATCGTGTTCGTCGCGCTAGGCACGTCCGACTGACCGCAACCCGTCACCGTAATAGGTTTGAGGGTACCCGAAATCGTCGGCACCACATTGTCCACCGTCGTGAGGGTCACGTTGTTCGCCGTCGCCACGCATCCGTTAGCGTCCGTCACCGTCAAACCGAGAGTGTAGCTCTTGCACTCCTTGTCGGTGGCGAGCGTATAGCTTGCGGCGCTACCCGACGCATCTCCACTCCATGCGTAGGTGTATGGTGTGAGTCCGCCCGTCACATTGGACGAGAACTGATATGCGATGCCTGGGCAAGCCGCCGCCGGTGCGACGATCGTTCCGTTCAGGTTGTTCGCAGGGATCACCACCGTAACCTCCTTGGTGGTAGTTCTACCGCACGTTCCTTGCACGGTCACTGTCACCGTTATGTTCTGGGCGCTCGATGTCTGTGCGTATTGCGTACCAGCCGCAGGCACTTGGCTGACGAAGGTAGGTGTGCCGCCGCAAGGGTCGGACGAAGCCGCCAACGTCGCCGAAGACAAGTTTGGCAGGCTGTACTTACAACCAGACGCAGGAATAGCAGCAGGAACCGTTATGTTGCCGATGGTTGGAGCTTGGCTTACCGTCCACGTGTAGGTCACTGTGACAGGATCGGCAGCGACTGCGCAACTATTCGTATATGTTGCAGTATATACCTTTGTATGGACGCATCCATTCGTGTTTTCGTTCGACGTCACCGTGGCGGTCGCGGAAGCGTTGCAAGCGTCGGTCACGGAGAAGTCGGATGCTGTCAATGTAGGAACAGAGGCTGGATCGCAACCAAGATTTGCGTCAGACACAGAAGTTGAAATGACCGGTTTGGCAGGAGCCGTAACCTGAGCGGTTGCCGTAGCCAGTTCGCTGACACAACCCTTCGCATCGGTCACTTGCAACGTGATAGGATAATTCGCCGCGCAAGGGGAAGATGGTATCGTCGCCGTAGTTGTATGGGACGATGCAGCCGTCGCGGAACTTTGGGCGAATGTAAGTCCCCCACCCCATGCGAACGTATAGTTCGGTGTTCCGTCGGTAGCGTTACCCGTCACCGTGATGGTTCCGACATTCGGACAGATATTAGATGGCAAAGTGGCGATGCTAGCCTCCGGCAAATCGTTGACCGTGATTGTTTTCTTGATACGGGAAACGCAACCAGCGGCTTTGTTCGTCACCGTAAGATAGACTGTCTTCACTCCTGGAGTTGACCATCTAGCCGTAAGGGTTGTGAAGCCCTGGCCATCCACAATGACACCATCCGGACCAACGCTCCATGCGTAGGTATATTCCGTGGTATTACCTTGTGTCTCCTCAATGGTGAAGTCCGCATTCATACATACCTCTTCGTCCGAAGAAAGAATAGGCGTGAGGGTGTCATGGACATGCACCACCACATTTATGGATTCACCATCGCAACCGGATTCGAAAGCGGAAACAACCGTATACGTCACATCGCCGACCTCCGTTGGTGTTCCACTCACCTCAAAGGTATTCTTGCCGCCAGCGGTGAATGAAGAGATGATACCATCATCAAGCGTAAGGACACTTCTACATTGTATCGGAGCATGAGGTCCATCATAATCCTCCAAAAGAATTTTTATTTCATATTCATGACCAGTCTGAAGGGTGGTTGTTGTAGGGAGGTCACATCTATATCCCAAGCCTGATATCGCCCCCTGATCGCACCCGTGAGTCTGGTTGTATATCGCACCGATCAAGGAACTTTCAACCCCCGGTGTAAGGAAGATTTCCACAGAATAATTTGTGATTCTGCGGAAACCATATTCGTCACGCATAAGCTCCGGATAGCAATAGTACGCAAGGTTTTTACTACTTCCCTGATTAGGCATGATAGTGATTCCATAGTTTGAGCAATCAGGCAATGAACTATATCCATTCTCAACATTCGCCGTCAAGCCGGAATCATCTCCCGTAACAGTATAACTCAACGAACCATCACTCGTTGTGAGTTTCACACGGTTGATGGAATCTCCCAAGCAGATATCCTGTTCCGTGCTCCCTCCAGCTGTTTCAAACTCCAATTCAGAAGTAGAGCGTTTGAAACAAGCCTCCAACGTTATGGCCTCCACCACAGACAATACCTCATTTTGGCTATACACCCTTCCGTTCTTGGTCCAATGGGAGAAATGGCTACATCCATCCTTATGTGCCTCCAAGAACACAGGGCGACACCAAGTTGCAGTATATGGACTAGACACTTGTTCATTATTAAAGAACATTCTGATAGTTCCCGACCCATCACATTCAGGGTCATTCGAGACATTGGCGGTCACCGTATATGGAACAAGATATCCGAATCTAACTCCATAACGAGCATTTTCAGTAACTACGATCTCGCAATCAAGTTCTTTGGAACTGTAATTTGTCCATCTATTATTAGTCCGTTTCTGCCAAGTCGGGGCATAGCAGTATTCTGGATCAGCATGCAGAAAGAGAATAGTACCGCAAGGGACTGTCGCACTCATTCCCAAATTATTTCCATCTTCATCGTGAATCGTGGCCGTTCCATTTCCCGTCGAGGTGTACTCCAAGGTAACGGTATACTGTGTGGACGATAATTGAGGAAGCGTTGCCTCGGAGGTGCATCCTGAGGAGGTACGCACCATCAACTTAGCGCCTGAGGCGGCAGCGGAAGTGTTGAATCTCTTATTACCCGGTCGACCATTGGTCCAAGTCGTTCCCCCATCCCAAGAATAGGAGCTCACATCACTGGAAGTGGTCACGGTCACATCCACTGAACAGTTGTTGTTAACGGTATATGAAAGGGAAACCTGAGCTTCCTGAACCGAAACCTGAATAGATCCTGTTCCACATCCGTCCGGTGTCGTATAGGTATAGGTGTCGGAAACCACCGCCACGCTCGTGTTTACGGAGGTGACCGTTGATCCCGCATGGGTCCACGTCAGAGCGATGCCATTGGTGGAAGAGTGTGTAGGCAAAGTGATTCCTTCGGTCTCTCCCTTACAAAATTGCGTCGGGAAGTCGAACGTTATCGTCGGTTGCCATACCGCATAGATATAGTCGTGCGGGTTCATGATGTCCGCCGCCACATAAGAGGCCGAAGTGGAGCAGTCTGGCAGTTTATACCCACCGCTATAACATAAGAGATTAGGTGTACATCCAACATCGTAGCTGGTCGGTGCGACCCCAGGATCCGCCACATTGACCCTCGACCATCCCTTGAAGTCATAACCCGGACGCGACGGAACTCTACAGATATTCACCTCCTCGTTGATCACCACATTGTTGTTTTGGCACGAGATCTGTCCCGACCCATCGTTCTTAAACCATGTGATGGATGTGGTTTGCGGCGCACTTTCAGGCTCCGTATATACTGCACGCAACTGAATCGTGTACTTGTATTTCGGATCGTTGAACTCATCGAATCCGTCATCCTCCCGGTAGGCTTCATCCAATATGGCCCTGAACTGGGTACCCTGAAGCACTTCCACGTCTTTGTCCACATATTGTGATCCATTCCATCGTTGCAACACCCAATGGGAGAAGATTTTTCCCGACGGAGGCACAGGCGCATTTCCTGCCACCACATCCGCCTCGTCCAAGTAGAAGTTGCTGTCGGTCGGCGGATTCGATCCCTCCCCCGCATCGTAGACGACTTGCATACCAATGGCTCCCACGATGACCTTACGCCACCTAGCATAGAGATCCAACTTTTTGGTGATCCAGAAACGATTATGAATCGAATCCGAGTTAGTCGGATTCGCACTCAAATCGCCCCACTTGTCCATATCATCGGTGAAGTCGGTGGCCTTGTCGTAATCGGCCGTGACCGTCACTTCGTTCAACCTCAGTTCCGCATCGAATATGCGATGGCAACCAGGGTCAGTGTACCAACCCACGAACTTGTAACTATACGTTGAGGTCTCACGACGACCCGTCGGCAAGCTGATCCGATCGCCATACGAGATACGGAAATTCATCTCCGCACTCTCCGATCCCCAATCCAGGGCCGGGTCGTTCGTCCCATTCGGAAGCGTGGCATTCGGATGCAAGAAGACACGGTACTGTATTCTTCGCCACTTGGCATAGACCGTGATATCGCCCTTCGGCATAGCCGTGAAGGTGTAGATTTGCGTGCAGGCAGGGTCGAGGTACCATCCTTCAAACAGGAAACCTTCCGGCGCATTGGGCACATAATAATCAGCGCCTCCCTCATTATAGGAAGAGAGGTCGGAACCGAAGGCGACACCGCTTACCTCATGCAGTAGTTCACCCTCAGGGTGTCCCGCTTCCAAGTTATCGTTTCCATCCACAAAGACTCCATTCTTGTAGTTGATGGTATATTTCTGGCGGGTGTAGTAGCACCATAATTCATTAGCATAATTATATTGGACATCAGGGTCAGGTCCAGGCCCCCATATCATATCTGGAGTTCCCCCATTATATAGACCTTCAGGAGGATAGGCGTCCCCGCCCTTATCATAACCGGACAACTCAATGTAATCCTCAGCCTCCGTAAAGAACCTGTAGCAAGCATTAAAGGAGTAATATTCCATAAAGCCCATTCCGTTATAAATGAGGTCAGGTTCCTCTGTAGGTAAAGCCTCTACATAATAATGCATAACCTTTGGGGTAGTACATCCACCGCCTCCAATGTGGAACGTGATATCCTCATCGGGCATTACATCAATGTAGACAAGTATCTGATTAAATGTGGAAGAATACTGAGGGTCGAATGTTTCTCCATTATTGTATGTCACCCCATTTGTGCCAACAATAGGGAAATTGTCACCGATAGGCTGTTGATATAGAGCGGTGATGGTTTTGACAATATTCCAAGAAGTATTCCGAGTATAACGGTCACCTCTATATCTTGTTATCTCCGCATATACCCATTGTCCTTGATATGGAATCAACTCAACATAAACTGTTCTACCATCAACGTTAATTGTTCCATAATGAGTTTCAGTATCCCAATACGATTGATACGAATACATAGTTGTGAAACTACCATCGGAACGTTTTCTATAGTGGTAGCCATTACTATTATAATAGTAATAGTCACCAGTATAACTATAGAATCTAGTATTATAGTAATATAATTCCACATATGAACCATTTACCAAGCCATATAGCGTACCAGAGGTACTGTTAGTTTGAGTATATGTATCATTGCGAACTCTAAACGTCAGCGTATGTTGATTCCTATCATAATAGACATTCACCACTGAATTCCCCTTCGGATCGACATTCACATTTTGGTCAAATTCCTTGAGATGGAAGCCCGTATATTGATAGGACGTCCCATCTATTTGGGCATACGCATTATCGCCACTATTCACCTGAATGATTGAACTAACATTCTGATTGGAAGAACCCGTCAACGACAAGCTTTGTTCAAAGTCATACCCATCTCCGGCGAGGTTCTGCTTCCAGATGATGACCGTATAGTTAGCCGTGGCGTTAGGAGTCCATTTCGCATAGATGGTTGTTCTCTCCGTCAAACGTTGTCCGAAGGTGAATTCGTTGCCGGTAGTACAATTCCTATCGGTATACCATCCCTCGAAGGTGTAGCCCAGACATTTCATATCTTCATCCGGAATCGGTCTTTGGGTCACTTCGGTCGACTTGACAAACTGTGGGGCATTGTAGGTGGCCCCCTTTTCAAGCTCCTCGAAGATCAACCATGTACCCGATGGAGCGTTCGCCAAGAGAATCACATCGCCCGAAAGGGTGAACGAATCTCCAAACTCGTACAAGTTTCCATCCTGAAAACCAGACACATAGTTCGCGCCAGAGATAACACTCCACCCCACGAAGCTGTGCTCGTCATCCCTCGGGGTGTAATCCATGTCGATCTCGTATGGGACCGACGAAGAAGCGCCATACGGATATGGCACCTCCTTGGAGGCTATAACCGCATTGTCCTCATCATAGTACGTAACCGTGTGGTGCTTGACGAGCACCGCATAGTAATGCACCTCGTCATTGTTGTGGAACGAGCCGTTCAACCTTGTCGTCAGGTCATCACGCACATCATCGATGGACATGGCCCCCGCCATCTCCTCGTCCGTGTATGACGAGTGGGTACCCCAACCACGGAAAAAAGCATCGGCCGGGACCTGACCCGCACCCGGATCGTAAACGATTTCAGACAGGTAGGTGCCGATGTCCGCCCTACGCACATACATCACCGTTTGAGCCCCGTTATATTGATGGAAAACGACCTTGAGACGAGCACCATCGCCCGTTTCTGTCACGACATACACATTATCCGCTGTCTGAGCAGAGGCCAACGACATTCCGCCCATCCATGTGAGCAAAACAACCAGAACGGCCTTCAGAACTCTGTCAATATGAACTTTCATTCAATCAATCCAATATAGACCATCCCCAACAAAACATCCATCGACAATCCTTTTTCATCATCAGGAGATGGCACATCATTATACTTAAAATACTTTGTTCCGTACAATACACATACCAAGCCGCGAAATTAACCTTTCTTTCGGACTTTTAAAAACTCCTAACGGTTTTTCGCAACTTGACAACAGTATTCAGAGTATGAAGGTACGAAAAAAATAGGAAAACCCAAGCATATGGGCGGGAAAAATTAAGGGTTTAGGGCAAAAAAAGGTATTTTTCAGAGGGAATTCACACTATTTTGCCTCAAAATCGTGCCGAAACGTCGTCAATTCACAATTGATTACGCCGAACCGACGTTTCATAATTCATAATTCCCTAGGGCGTTGCCCTAGGCTATATTTGTCACGCCCTTTCAGGGCTGGGTTACGAGCATCGCATAGAATTCTTAACTCTTAATTCTTAATTCCCTAGGGCGTTGCCCCAGGCTATATCTGTCACGCCCCTTCAGGGCTGGGTTACGAGCATCGCATAGAATTCTTAATTCTTAACTCTTAATTCTTAATTCCCTAGGGCGTTACCCCAGGCTATATCTGTCACGCCCCTTCAGGGCTGGGTTACGAGCATCGCATAGAATTCTTAACTCTTAACTCTTAATTCTTAATTCAAATCACTATCTTTGTACAAACAAGACTATCACGGACATGAAAAGAATAATCATAGCCATCCTACTCTCCGCACTTTGCGCCACGATGTGGGGGCAAAGCAAGAAGGACATCAAGACCTACGAGACGGCCGTCATCCACATGAACGAAGGCAAGTACAAAGAGGCGCTGCCCCTCCTCAAAGGGCTCGTCTCCTCCAACAAGGAGTTCGTGGACGCCTCCTGGACATTGGCGGAACTCTACGCGAGGATGTGCGACAACGAGAAGCAAATCGCCACATTGGCGAACATCGCCAAACCTAAGATGCCCCGCTACTACAACTCCCTGATGAGACTGGCGGAGGCATACCACAGCCAATGCGACTACGACAACGCCATCAAAACGTATCAACTGATCCCTACCACAGAGACCACCTACTACAAGAGAGCCCAATTCGCCATCAAAGAGTGTGAGGACGCCCTGGAGATCAAGAAGGAACCTGTCCCTTTCAACTTCAGGAACATGGGCAACGCCATCAACACGGAGTTCGACGAATACTGGCCCAGCCTGACCGCCGACGAGGGCTACTTCTCCCTCACGAGGAAACTGAACAAACGGCAGGGTCAATCGGACTTCGGACAAGGTATCCATGAGGATATCTACCTGAGCAAAAGGGGGGATGGCAATTGGGGCACCGCACAAAACGTGGGACAATCCATCAACACCATCAGCAACGAGGGGGCTCAAAGCATCTCCCTGGACGGACGTTACATGTTCTTCGTGGCCTGCAACCGCCAAGGTGGACTGGGCAGCTGCGACATCTACTACTCTATCCACGAAGGAAACGGATGGTCTCCCGCCATCAACTGCGGAACACCCGTAAACACTAGGTATTGGGAGACTTCCCCTTCCCTTAGCCCTACGGGAGACAAACTCTACTTCGCCAGCAACCGTCCGAACGGACAGGGCAACAGCGACATCTGGACGTGCGATGTGCAGATCCAAGCGGATGGGAGACTGAAGTTCTCGAACCCCACCAACCTCGGTCCAACCATCAACACCAAAGAGGACGAACTCTCTCCGTTCATCCACGCCGACAACCAAACGCTCTACTACTCTTCCAAGGGAAGAAAGGGTATGGGCAGACAAGACATCTATGTCACCTACAAGGATGGAAAGGGTGGATGGACTACACCGAAAAACATGGGTTACCCCATCAACACCTGCAAGGACGAGACCGGCTTCGTCGTAAACGCCTATGGTGACAAGGCTTACTTCTCCTCCGACGGTCAGGAAAAGAACTGGAAAGGAAGGGAAATCTATGAGCTAACCCTGGCGGAAGGCAACCATAGACCTGCAAAGAAGATGAAATTCGCCACAGGAAAGATTTTGGACGCTGACAAGAAACAACCCATGCAGGCGACCATCGACGTCTATGGCACAACCAGCAACCGAACCATCTTCCGTTCCGTCTCCGACAAGACGAGCGGCGAGTTCATCGCCTGCGTGCCGAGCGACGAGGAGTATGGTGTCAACGTGAGCAAAAAGGGCTATCTCTTCTTCTCGGACAATTTCAACGGAACATCACAGGGGGATAAAACCCCCGCAAAATCGACGAAGAAGGTGGATCTCACCAAAGACAGTAACGTGCAACTGGAGAAGATAGAGGTGGGTAAAAAGATCACGCTGAAGAACATCTTCTTCGACTTCGACAAGTCCACACTCAAGAAGGCTTCGTTTTTCGAGTTGAACCGTGTCGCGCAATTCATGAGGGAGAACCCTACCGTGAAGATCCGCCTATGCGGACATACCGACTACAAGGGCACCAAGGAGTACAACATGACTCTCTCCAACGACAGAGCCAAAGCGGCCTATGAATACCTCATCAAGAAGGGGGTTCCTCCCACCAGACTGGAATACAAGGGATTCGGTGCGGAACAGCCTATTGCGGACAACAAAACAGACGAAGGACGCGCACTGAACCGTAGGACGGAAATCCTCATCATCGCAAAATAATTTTGAAACGTTAGTTTGACGTAGTCAATTTGACGATTTACGACGGCAACAATCCTACGTCCATTGTTGGTGGAGACGATGTGCACATCGTCTCCACAGAGGAACGCACACAACCTAGGCAGGAAATGTACCCCCCTGTGTAAGAATGCGTGGGTAATAACTCTTAATTCTTAACTCTTAATTCTTAACTCTTAATTCTTAATTATCACGTCACTTGTCCGGGTTCTCCACCCTATTCACGGAGCTTATACCATTGATTTTCACCAATGTGACGCAAAGGTTGTTCACATCCTCCACATCATGCACATAGACGGTGATGAAGCCCTCGAACATACCATCGTTCGACTCGATATGCACCTTGTTGACATTCACGGCATGCTCCTCCGTGATGGCCTTCACGATTTCCCCCAGGATACCGATACGGTCTATACCCTTCAGTTCGATGGTAGCCGGGAAGGAAAGCATCTTATGGCTCTCCCAGACCGCCGAGATGATGCGTTCGCCATAGTTGGACTTCAGGCGCATCGCCACGGGGCACTGACGTTTATGCACCACCAACATGCCATCCTCCTCCATGAACCCGACGATGTCATCGCCCGGGATCGGGGAACAGCAATCCGCGATACGGTAGGTGACGCCTGAGTTATCCTCCGTCAGCGTCAATGTGTTTTTCGAAGAGACCTTCTTGCTACTGAAGATAGGCAGATTGAGCAGTGCGGAATCATCCTTCTTGCCACCACCAAAGGTCAGTTTCCAATATTTCATGAAACGGCTCTGCGACTTAGCCTTGAAGACCGTGTTCATCAGCTCGTCCAGATTGTATGTTCCCTTTCCGATCTTGTAGAACAACGTCTCCTTCTTCGTCTCATGATAATGCTCCAACAGCTTGGCGACATTATCAGGAGAGAGCGCCAAATTATTCTTCTCAAAAAAAGACTTCAGGTCATGTTCACCCTTGTTCATGAAAGACTTATACTCCTTTCGGAAGAGAACACGTATCTTGGACTTCGCGCGGGCGGTGGTGACATAGTTGATCCACTCCGCCGTCGGCTTCTGTTTCTTGGAGGTCAGGATCTCCACCTGGTCACCACTATTCAGCACGTAGCTCAACGGCACCAGCTTATGGTTCACCTTCGCGCCGATGCACTGCATACCGATGTCCGTATGCAACGAGAAGGCGAAATCGAGGGCCGTGGCTCCCTGCGGCAAGGTTTTGATCTCTCCCTGAGGGGTGAAGACAAATATCTCGGAGGCGAAGAGGTTCAGTTTGAAGGTGTCGAGGAAGTCTATCGCATTCGGTTCAGGGTTCTCCAACAACTCCTTGATGGTCTGCAACCACTTCTCCAACTCGGAATCGTCCTTCTCGCCCGTCTTGTATTTCCAGTGCGCGGCGAATCCCTTCTCCGCGATATCATCCATACGTTGGCTACGGATCTGCACCTCCACCCACTGTCCGGTCGGACCCATGACGGTCACGTGCAACGCCTCGTAGCCGTTCGCCTTAGGCGTGCTGATCCAATCTCGGATACGGTCAGGGTGAGGTTTGTAGACATCCGTGATGGCCGAATAGATCGCCCAGCAGGTTTTCTTCTCGTCCGCCTCGTCGTCCACACTGAAGACGATACGCATCGCCAAGATGTCATACACCTCCTCGAAAGGGATGTTTTTGGTCTGCATCTTGCGCCAAATCGAGTAGATGGATTTCACGCGGGAGTGGATCTCGAACTTGAAGCCGAGGCTCTCCAGCTTGTCGTGCAGCGGTTTGGAGAAGAGCTCATAAACCTTATCACGCTCCTTCTTCGTGTTCTCCATCTTCTGCGTGAGCTGCTCGTACTTGTCGGGATGCTCATACTTGAAACTCAGGTCCTCGAGCTCGGTCTTCAGCGCATAGAGGCCCAAGCGGTTCGCCAGCGGCGCATAGATGTACTGCGTTTCGCCAGCGATCTTATACTGTTTGGCGGGCGGCATGGAACCCAGCGTACGCATGTTATGGAGGCGGTCAGCCATCTTAATCAAGACGACGCGGATATCATCCGACATCGTGAGCAACAGGTTCCTGAAGTTCTCCGCCTGGGTAGAATCCGCGAAGACACCACCCGATATTTTCGTAAGTCCGGAAACGATGGAAGCGATTTTAGCGCCGAAGAGGTTCTCGATATCCTCCACGGTATATTCCGTATCCTCCACCACGTCATGAAGCAAGGCGGAGCAGATGGAGGTGGAACCAAGGCCAATCTCCTTCGCGACGATACGCGCGACAGCTATCGGGTGCATGATGTAAGGCTCACCCGAGCGACGGCGAACACCCTCATGCGCCTGGCGGGCGAACTTGAAAGCCTTTTCGATGATCGCCACCTTCCGGCGGTGGGCAGAAGCCAAATAATCATTCAACAACGCTTGATACTCCGCCTCGATATATTCATTCTCCTTTTGGATCTGTAAATCGTCCATAACCGCATCCTCAAAACAAAGAAACAAGGCGACCCAACAGCCGCCTTGTCCCCTTCAAATCTATATTTTCTTAGAACTTAACCTCCACATATTTGCCATTGACTTTCGCCCAAGAGTTACCCTCTCTATCCAAGTAGATCTTCGTGTTATTCTTCTTAGCGAGAGCATAACCATCGTTAGCGAAGTCGGAAATATAATCATAGACGCACTCTGTGATAGGAGCGCCGAACTTGTCGATAAGTCCGAACTTGCCGTTCTCCTTCACGCGAGCGACACCGTTCTGGAAATCCTTGGCCTCCTCGAAGATGAAGTCAGTGATGTTCTTTCCGTTTTTATCGATATAAGCATAACGTTTCGCGCCACCGACATTCTTGCAGGCAACTGCAAGTCCCCCGTAGAACCAAGAGACATTGTTATACTTAGGTTCGATCACCAAGTTACCCTTCGTGTCGATGAAACCGTAGAGGTAGCTCTCCTTAGACTGTACTGGAGCCAATCCCTCAGTGAAAGCCCTTGCGTCAGCATAGACTTGGTCGTCCATCTTCTTACCGTTCTTGTCGATGAAGTAGCATTGACCCTCATCCATCTTCACAGCGGCGAAGCCATAGCTGTAGTTGCTAGCAGCAGAGAATTGGATAGGAACGATCTCCTTGCCATCCTCAGTGACGTAGCCATACTTGTTAGACTTGCCGACACGAGCGAGACCCTCGCTGAACTCGGAAGCGTTGTCATATTTAGCCTTGATGACCAGTTCACTTCCCTTCTGGTAGCCATATTTGTTCTTCCTCATCACGCGGACAGGAGCAGGCCATTTCTTCTGCATCTCAGACTTTGCGACAGCAGCCGTCTTGCTTGAAGGATAAGTATAGATGAACTGTTGGTAAGCATCCTTAGTGTTCTTAGCCTGAACATCTTTGAACTCGTTAGCGATCTTAGCCTCGATGGCAGCCTGATTCTCCTGATCCTTCGCGCGGCGCTCGGCAGCGGAAGACATCAGTTCAGCCCTCTCCTTAGCCTCAGCCTCCGCACGAGCGGCAGCCTCGATTTGAGCCTCACGTTGAGCGGCAGCCTCTTCCCTACGTTGAGCCATCGCAGCGTTCAACTGAGTTGTCACATCGTCAAGGATTTGGGTCATCTCGAAATAACCATTATCCTGCATCGGGTTAGAAGCGAAATACTTCGAGCAAGCCTTTTGCGTCTCGACCAAGTCTCCCTGTTGATAGAGAGCCTTCGCCTTCACATAACTCAAACGGGCGTTGGTCTTGTTCAAAGCCTTCTCCGCCAAATCAACATATTTGAGAGCAGACTTGGCGTCACCCGCCTCGATATAATCCACAGCCTTAAAATAATTCTTGCGAGCAAGAGATTCCTCCTTGCTTATATTTTTATTATCGGCAAACACCATCAAGGAAGTACTTGCCATCATGAAAAACAATACTATCTTTTTCATTATATCCTAATATTATTTTTTACACATTGTTTATTCGTCCTGGCAAACACGGAAACCGATGTTACCACTCTTGTACTTCGGAGATCTCTTCTCGTCTGAAGTCATGGCGCAGTTAGAAGCGTCATCAGCCCAAGAACCACCCTTCACATAGCGAGTGTCCTTATCGTATGAATCAGCCACCCATTCGCTGACGTTACCCGTCATATCGAAGATACCCAACTCATTAGGAGTCTTCTCGCCCACCTTGTGGGTTTTCTCCTCGGAGTTATAGGCGCACCATGCCACATCACTCAAGTTGTCGCTACCGCTAAATTGGGTATTAACGGCCATCTTACCGCCCCTTGCGGCGTACATCCACTCATCCGCGCGAGGCAAACGGAACTTCATGCCCGTCTCAGCGCTCAGCTTCTTCACGAATTCCAAAGCCTCTTCCCAAGTGACATTCTCGACAGGAGCGTCGCCGTTGCCTCTCATGCCAAACTTAGACGGATTAGAATGCATCACGCGCATCCATTGTCTTTGCGTGATCTCAGTTTTGCTCATGTAGAAAGATTTCATGCCTGCGGAACCCTCCACGAAGACAAGCTCCAAGTCGCGCACGTTTCTGTTAGACTTGAACTCCATGTACTTTTGGATCTTAGCCACGCGGTTGGCAGGGTAAGCGAATTTCTCGTCAGACTTAGCAGCCTTCTGATAGAAAGGAAGCGCCTCGTCCCACTTCTGCTGAGCGTAGAGCTCGTCACCCGTCGAGATAGCGTCCAAGCAAACCTCGTAAGGGATAGAAGTAGTTCTCCAGAAGAATGGAGCGTCCACGCTCACAGGGATCTCACGTTTCCTGTTGCTCGTGTAGGTCTTCATCGCATTGAGGGTATCCTTCTTAGCCATGTAAGACTCAGCCAATTTTCTCTTTCCATACTCCTCAGAGATGAAGTTGTAGTCCTCGTCGTTCCACTTCACCTTCACGGAAGTATTCACCAAATCGATTCTCGAAGAGTTTCTGAAGATTCTTTGAAGGCTGAGCGAATAGGCGAAGCCAGAAGCCTTAGGATCCAACTTGCCGGAAGTGATCCTTGAGCTCTTGAAGAACTCCTCCAAAGTGGCATTCGGGATGATGACGCCTGGCTTCTTAGGGTCTTGCTGTCCGATCACAACATCCGTGAAGTTCTCCCTCCAAGAAAGATTCTCTGGAATCATTGGGGCAACCGTGGCACCCGCCTTCTCCAACAGATTGAGAGTGATCTTCGTCTTCGCGGACGCGATGTAAGTCTTTGAACTCTCAGAATAGAACATGATTGTATAGGAGCACTCCACCTCTTTTGGAGCGATCAAATCGTAGCGAGCCTTCAAATCAGGATATTCCGCCAACTGCGCATAGGCAACCTTCTTGCCCTTCACCGTATAGTTGGTGTGTCGGGTCCAAGTCATGTTCGCCGTGCATACGGGTGCACCCATGACCTCCTTGTACGCCACATTAACATCGTATCCATCCATTAGATAACTGTTCTTTCCTGCCACATATTTCTCTTTGCCGGAGATAGTCCCAGTCAAAACATTCGTCTGAGACTCACCCCAAAGGGCAGCCGCCGACATCAACATTGTCAGCATCGTTAAATAAAACCTTCTCATGAACTCTTTATTTGTTATTAAATTGTTAAAATTCACATCACTACGGACGGGTCTCCCCCTCCTAAAAAAACTACATCTCCTCGGACATCTTCACAGAAGTCCATCATAAGCCCCACAAAGTTAACAAACTTCGTAAAACATCAACGCAAAAATCGTCACAAAAATAATCTTCTCCGCAATATCATCAAAAGAATGTTAATAAGTTTTTCCGACACAATAATAAAAAATAGAGAGACATGAGTTAATTTTGCGCCCGATATACGGCCTAAAAGGCATGACACACCAATCTCCAAATGAAAAGGGACAGGAATCCAAATACAAGGAAGCAAGAAGATGAGGTGGTCGGCAGATACGAAAACTTCATCAGAGGTGGGGGTCTCGGCTATTTCGAAGTGGACGAGATGGAGACAATCATCAACCATTACATGGATGATTACAACACCGCCGAGGCGATGAACGCCCTCCAATATGGCCGCAAGCTACACCCTAACAGCACTACCCTGTTGACCAAACAAGCAAGATTATACGCCGACACGGGCAAGACGAAAGAGGCGCTCGCCATCATCGACTACATACAGTCCATCGACTCCTCCGACGAAGACGCATCCCTGCTCAAAGGGGAAATCTTCCTGCGGAAAGGTCTCGTCGACGAGGCCATGTCCGTCTTCAAGGAGATGGAGCGGGAGTCTGACTCGGACGACTACTGTACTTTCCTGAACATCGCCTATGCGCTGAACGACAACCGGCTGTACGACGATGCGCTCCGCCTCCTCGACAAGGCGCTCGCCATCGCCCCGAGCAACACGGACATCCTTTTCGAAAAGGCTTTCAGCCTCGAACAGAAGCAGGAGTTCACAAGCGCCATCGACGTCTACAATAAGATCCTGGACCTCAGCCCGTACTCCAACGAGGCGTGGTTCAACATCGGACAGCTCCATTTCTATCTAGAACATTATGCCGAGGCGATCGAGGCTTTCGACTACGCCTACACCATCACCCCGAACGATTACCAATCGCTCCTCCAGAAAGCGAACGCGCTCTTCCTCGAAAAAAGGTTCCATGAGGCGGCCGAAGCCTACGAGGAATACACCGACCTGACGGGGGAATCGAGCAACAACTACGTACTCATCGGCGAATGTTACGAGAAAATGAACGATTTCGCTAACGCCGAACCATTGTACAAGAAGGCTATCGACTTGGACGGCAGCAACATCGACGCACTCTCCGGGCTCTGCGCCTGCTGCATCGAATTGGAGAAACCGGAGGAGGCCCTCCAATACATCGAGACCGCCCTCCGCATCAGCCCCAACAACAGCGATCTGTGGGTGCAGAAGGCGGAGGCCCTGATCTACGTCGAACGACAAGACGAGGCGATCGAGTGTTACAATTATGCGTTGGAGATCAATCCTTCCCAAGTGGACGCACTCGTCGCATTGGGCAACCTGAGCGTGGACAACGGGAAGTATGACGCGGCGCTCCACTATTACCAACAGGCGCAGATGATCCAAAGCGACATCAACGGCATGCCCCTCTTACTGGCTATCGCCTTCTACAAAAAGGGGGATTATGACATGTGCGTCAAATACCTAAAGGAATCGTCCGCCACCGACAGCATGACCTTCAAGGCCTTCTACGAGATATGTCCGGAGGCGAAAGATGATATCCACTTAAAAAACATCGACTTATAATATGATTAAACTGAGACTTTCACTGCTTGCCATCCTGACGGTCGCCCTCATCGGATGCAAAGACGAGGAGCAGAACTACCAGTATGTCATCACCAACAAGACAACAATAGAGGACTCGCTGACGGTCACCTACCACGTCGAGGGGAACAACTCCAGCACAGTGAAAAGGCTGGGAGCTGGAGACAGCATCACCATCGCACGACGGAACGAAGTGCCGGGCAAGGGGGTGTGGGACATCGAGACCAGCGTCAACCTATACAAGATCACCGACATGCGCGCCACCAACACAAACCAGACGCTCGTCTCCGAAGAGCTTTCCTTCCGCAAGCTTTGGAAGGGTCCGTACGAGGTGGACGGAACAGGCATATACCAACTGGACATCACGGACGAGCAACTCGTCCTCATGCTGCAAAGCAACTATACCTACGCCATCAAAAACGAGTTGCAGGACACGATCTTCTCGACATCACACCTGAAACTGACCACAGGAGAGAATATGACCCGCTCGGCCGACACGATTCTGGCGGGGGAAAAGAAGTCCATCGGTTCGGTGGATATCTACTCCTATCGGGAAGATCACGCGGGTGAGCCTCGCTACAAAATCCAGAAGATGAGCGGCCTCTCCACTATCTTCTTCCTCTACAAGGAAGGCAGGGTGGAGATCAACCTGAGCAAAGACACCACCCACTTCGAAACGGGCAAGGACACCTGCACGCTCATCGTCAGCGAGAGGATGCAGAAGGTGGACGAGATATTACATCCTACCACAAAAAAGAAATAGCATGGAAAGATACGGTCTCATAGGAAAAATATTGGTGCACTCCTTCTCGAAGAACTTCTTCACGGAGAAATTCGCCAACGAGGGAATCGACGCCCGCTACGACTTGTTCGAACTGCCTACCATCGAGGAGTTCCCGAAACTGCTCGAGACGGAGGGCCTATGTGGACTGAACGTCACCATCCCCTACAAGGAGGTGGTCATGCCTTACTTGGACGAGTTGGACGATACCGCGCGTGAGATCGGGGCGGTCAACACCATACAATTCAACCGAAAAGGAGGGAAACTCACCCTCAAGGGATTCAACACGGACGCCATCGGCTTCGAGAACTCCCTGCGTCCGCTTCTCAAGCCTTGCCACCAGAAGGCGTTGGTGCTCGGAACGGGCGGCGCCTCCAAAGCGATTATCTATATATTAAATAAATTAGGCATAACGCCTCAGCTCGTCTCTCGCCAGAAGCGGGAGGGGATGCTCACCTACGAGGAGCTCAGCGAGGAGGTCGTCGCCAGCCACAAGCTAATTGTGAACTGCACCCCGGCGGGCACCTTCCCGAAGGTGGACGAGATGCCTCCCTTCCCTACCCGACTGCTGACCAGCGAGCATCTGGTCTATGATCTGATCTACAACCCTGAAACGACGCTCCTCTGCCACTTAGCGAAGGAACAGGGGGCCGCCACCAAGAACGGGCTTGAGATGCTGCACGGACAGGCAATCGCAGCATGGAAAACTTGGACGATGAATAATTAAGAAATAACCTGTTGGTTGAATTAAATTTACAATAAAAAATTTGCACCCCACCTTTACCCCAAGGCGTTGCCGTTGGGCTATATCTGTCACAGCCTTTCAGGCTGATTGATACGAACAAATATTGGCGACCCTTCTTAGTAGCAGTTTCCCGAGCCTGAAAGGCTCATATAGATATAGCCTATGACACCGCCTTAGATTAAATTGTCCCAGCCCTTCAGGCTGGTATGGAACTCACACCCCGTCCTTCCACCCAAGGCGTTGCCGTTGGGCTATATCTGTCACAGCCT
>JAEEGK010006857.1_pt1 | contig 27271 bp, 17 predicted proteins | sample 8958771 | NCBI WGS metagenome assembly JAEEGK01 (sample SAMN16246547, study PRJNA631951) | gut metagenome | biome: gut microbiome; feature: rumen; material: SC-attached | host: Bos | place: Iran: Karaj | collected 2018-10 | reverse complement strand
ATAATAATAATAATAATAATAATAATGAAAAAAAACAAGAGGAAGTATACAAAATTTTTTTTACCAGAAAATTCAATTATAAGGGATTCATAGAAACTATTGAATATTTCATTTATTATATAGCTGATCATACTAATCATTCGACAAAAATTCGTTCATTTTTAAATTTTATAAACACTCTTGCCTTCTCTTATATTTTCGAAAATAATAATAAATCTTTATATAATTGGTTTAAATGGTTGTTAAGAATTCACTCAGGTTATATTTTTATTATAAATATCATTTTAATGATATTTTTTTATAAATCAAGCAATTCTGAAAATTTTTCCACTATTAATATTCTTGATGAAAAACATAAAACTAAAGAGAAAATAATAATCATATGTACTATAATAGCAATTATATATGAATTATTTTACATGATTATATTTTTAATTTATAAATTAAATAGAATTAAATTTAAATATTTTGATGAAATCACAAATACTGGTTTGATTATTCCTAACTTCAAAGAAAACACTAAAGTAGTAATAGAAAAAAAAAGAATAAAAAAACTAATTAGAAAAAAGAGAAGAATTGATTTTAATTTTGAAAATAAAGATAATAAATATTTTAATATTAATAGACTTTTCCCAACTGTAAAAGAAGTTAATGATAAACTAAAAAAAAATACAAATAACCCAACTGCAAAAGAAGTGAATGATAATTTACAAAATAAAAATACAAATAACCCAACTGCAAAAGAAGTGAATGATAATTTACAAAATAAAAATACAAATAATAAAAATTCAAAGGATAATAATTCAAATTTATTTAAAGAAGAAAATACAAATTCAATTATTTATTTCTTTTGTATTTGTTTTTATATGATAAAAAATTTTGTTTATTTTATAGATTTTTTTATATATTTATTATGTTTAATTTTTAATGTTTTATTTTTATCTTTTAAAAAATATTTTTTCATTGCTATACAAATTATTTTCTTAACAAAACACTTACGTCCAGTTCATAATGTTTTTTATGGATTACAAAGTAATTTAATACCAATATTATATTCTTTGATATTTACATTTATAATTCTATATATTTATATGTGGATAGCTTTTGTTGGATTTTTTAATTTATTTGAATTTGATGTCATCGATAAAGAAGGAAATTCATACTCAGAAACTTTTTGTTCAAGTTCAATTCAATGTCTTTTAATTTTCTGGTCAACTGGTTATTTTAACTCAGGAACAAATGAAATGTTTAATACAATTTCTTTTGCACGAAATCCTTGGTTTTCAATTGGAATATTTATTTATCATTTATCAGCTTTTCTTTTTATTAATACTATTTTATCAAATGTTTTTACTGGTCTTATTACTAATGGCTTCGATGACTATTACGAAAAATCTGAAGAAAAACATAATGATATTGAAAATAGATGTTATATATGTAATTTAAGTAAAAATAAAGCAGATTTAAAAGGTATTAATTTTAATAAACATATTAGGGAACATAGTTTAACAAAATATGCTGAGTTTTTAATGTATTTATTTACTAAAGATCCAATTGACTTCACTTCTCAAGAAAAATACATTTATGATAAAATTTGGAGTAATGATATTTCATGGGTTCCAAATGAAAGTGATGATGAAGATGATGATGATAAAAAAAAATGATTAAATAAATTTTAAAATAATTTTATTATTATTTTTTAGATTAAATATTTATAAAATTATTAGGATTTTAAAAATATATTATTTTTATTAAAAAAATAATTATTTAAATATAAATTAATTTAATTTATTTAATAAATAAAATATAAATAAAGATAATTTAATTATTTATATATAAATATAAAATAAAAATTGGGGATTGGGGATTGGGGATTGGGGATTGGGGATTGGGAATTGGGGATTGGGCCCAATCCCCAATCCCCAATCCCCATTATAAATTTTAATTTATGATATTTGAATATTATTTATATATATATTCTTTTTTCAATTTGTTTTCTAATAATTTTAATTTTTTTATTTATATATATTATTTTTTTTAATTAAAATGTCAAATATCGATAATACTTTGTATCATAATTTAGAAAAAAATGGAATGCTTTCTTTAACTAAATCAATTATTCAAAATAAACTTTTAGATACTTTAAAAAGTCAAAGTACAACATATTCTTCATTAATTAAAACTTCTGACCAAAAAATCAACTCAAATATTTATTCTTTGATTCGTCTTTCTTTTAGTATAATATCTGATTTTTTATCTAAATTGAATTTAACATACTCATTATCTGCTTTTAATAATGAATCAAAAGATCTATTTTCAAATACATTTATTACATATACAGAGAGTGAAATAATAAATTTATTAAATATAAATATAATGGAAATAGAACATTTAAAAAAAAGTATTTTATCTACAACAAAAGATTCACTTTCATCAAATAATGGAAATATTTCATCAACTTTTCTTTTTTATTTATTAGAAAAAAATTCCATCATTTATAAACAAGATGTAGAAAGTCAAACAGATTCAAATTTATTAAATGTTGAAAAAAAATATAATAATAATTTTTCATCAATTGAAGAAAAACTAAAACAAATTGAAGATAAAAATAATAAAAAAATCAATTTAAAAGAAATTTTATCTTTTCAATTAACAGAAAATAAATTTATTAAATATAAAGAAGAATGTGATAAAAGATATGAAGAACAATTAAATAATGAAATAAATAGATTTAAAAATTTTGAATTAAGTGAAATGAGAATTGAAGAAAATAAAAAATATTCTGAAAAAATATTAAAATTAAGAGAAGATTATGAAAAAGAATTCAAAGAAAGAGAAGAAAGATTAAAAAAAGAATTGGATGAATTAAAAGAAAGAGAGTTACAATTAGAGAAGGAATATGAAATGAAATTAAATCAAGAGAGAATTAAAATTGAAAATATAATTAACTTATTAAAAAATAAAGAAAATTCATTTGATTTAAAATATAAAAATGAATTAGATGAACTTAAAACACAAAAAGAAAATCTAAAGTTAAAAGAAAAAGAAATTAATTTAATTAAAGAAGCACAAAATTCAAAAATAAATAATGAAATTGAAAAATTTAAAAATGATTATGATAAAAGTTTGATTGATAAACAAAGAAAAATTGAAGAAGAAAGAGAAAATATTTCTCAAGAAAGAATAAAATTAAATAATATTTTCAATAAAAATAATAATTTTATTTATATAAGAGATGATACCTTATCAGAGAATAATGACAATAATAATAATAAAGAAATAATAAATGAAATTGATTCTTTAAAAAAAGATATAAATGATATCAAAAATAAATATTCTAATGCAATTTCAGACAATTCAGAATTAAAGGAAACAATAGATAAAATAAATAGAAATATTCCAATATATCAAAAATATAATCAAAATAATAATAATTCAACTTCTTTAATAGAAAATAATGATAATAAAAATGATTTAAATAATAAAAAAGAAATTCCTTTAGAATATCAAAAAATGATGGAAAAAAATGAAAATGAAATAAAAGCATTAAAACATTCAATAAATCAATTAAAAAAAGAAATTAAAAATAATAATAAAAGTCCTAAAAATTATAATAATATTGAAGATGATACTTTATATTTGTCATCAGGAAATTTCAAAAATTTAAATCAGACAATGCCAATTAAGAAATCTGAAATATTAAATCAAAATAAAAATATAAAAAATGATAATAATCAAATAAAAAATCAAATACAAAACCAGAATAAAAAGATTTCTAAACTTACACCAAATATATTAAAAAAATTAGCAGATTTTCAAGATAGAAGAAAAAATTTAGAATTATTTGAACAAGAAAGATATAAATTAAATTCAGAGTTAAGAAATCAATTTTATCATATAATAAATGAACAAAATCCCATTATTATTGTTAATAAAGAAGTGATAGAAAATAAAAGAAAAAAAATTATTTATGATAATGAATATAATAAAATAAATTATCTAGATAGTTTACAAAATAATTATAGAATTCCAAATCAAAAAGAACAAGATAGAGAAGCCATTCTTATTGACAATAAAACTCCTAATGAACAATTACAAAATAACATATATAATAATAACAAACAAATAAATAATGAATCATATAATAAAGAAATATCAAATAATAATAATAATAAAAATGAAACTTTAGAAAATCAAGACTCAAATAAAAATGAAAAAATGTTTAATCCAATTCATAAAGAAAATAGTGTTCATGATCATATAAATAATACTAGATATGAAAACACTAATGTATATAATAGTGATGATAAAAATGAAAAAAATAATAATAATGAAAAATCACCATTTGAAAGTATAGTTAATAATCCATCTGTACGTTCAAATAATCAAATAAAAAATAGTGAATATAATAGTATAGAAAATATAACAAATGAATCAAAAGAAATTCCAAAAAATCAATTTAGTAATTCCAATTCATATAGAAAAAATGATATTAATTCTCAACCTCAAGTAACAGGAGGAATTGGTGGAATATTAAGCAATAATTATAATAAACAACCATCAAATAATTCAATTCAAGAAGAAATTAATGAAAGTATTGTAAATTCAAGGGTTAATAATAAAAGTATGAACAAATTTCAAAATGTTGATTATCAGAATTATAATGATTCTGAAAATAAAGATGAAATTGAAGAATATAATGATTTCAATTATGATGTAAGTGGTGAAATAGATAAAAAAACAAGTAATGATAAAAAAAATGTTGGAAGTAATAATAAAGTTAATATATCTAATATTAGTGGAATTATGAAAACAAGTATGAAAGAAAGTGAAACTGCAACTAATTTTGATAAATTAATTCCATTAAAAAAAAATAATGAAATTGAAGAAAATATTGATAAAGATAGTATGAGTTATAATGATTTTGAAACTTCAAATAATTTAAAGAAAAAAGGAATTACAGGAAATTCTTCATCTAATAATCAAGTTAAAACAATTAGTGAAGGAGAAATACAAGAAGAAATAATAAATAGTGAAAGTGGAGAAACATAAATTATATAAATCTTTTTTTTTTTTAAATTTGAAAACATTTTAACTCTTCTATTTTTATTTATGAACTTTTATATTTCATTTTTAATATTTAATTCTAATTTAAAATTTTTTAATTTTCCATATATTAATAATAATTTTTAAATATATATTAAAATAACTTTAAAATAAATTCTTTTAAATAATAAAACATTTGAAAAATTAAATTTTTTCAAATATTATTTATCAATCTCTTGTAAAATAAGCATAATATTTACGATAAATATCTTCATTTACTATCAATTTAAAATTCATCATTACATAAAATTCATATTCTAATATATTTAATAAATCAAGAGAAAAATTAGCCATTTGTGCATAATAATCATTTCCAAAAGATAAATCTTCATTAAATTTAATACTTAAGATACAACTTGCCATTAAAATTCTATGAATATTATTAATACAAAGAATATATCTATTCATTTCACAAAAAGTATCAATATAAATTATTGCAATAATTAATGTTGATATATCAATTTTACTAAAATAAAAAATTCGTTTAAGATAAGATTCTAAAGAAATTAATGGGAAATGAAAACTATAAAAAGGATCTCCTTTTCTATAAGAATATTTTATATTCATTAAATTTTCATCAATTATTTCTTGAAGATTCTTTGATATTGAAGAAATAATTCTACTATTAATTGGAGAAATTGGAAAAAAAAGACTTTTTATATGAGGTTTTTTTACACAAATTGATTTTTCATGTTCTTTTTCAGTATCTTTAGTTGATGTGTTTATTTCTGTTTTTGCTGATCTATTCATATCAATTAATGGTTCTTCCATTTTATGAATTTATTTAAACATTTTTTTATTGAAAAATAAAATTTTTCTATTTATGATATAGTTATATATAAAAATGATTGATAAATTTAAAAATAATTTTCAACAAATATTTTAATTTTAATTTTGTTTTTAAAAATATTTTTTAAAAATTTGATAAAATAAAAAAATAAAAAAATAAAAAATAAAACAATTACAAAAAAATATAAAAATTTAATTATAAATTATTAAAAATTTATTGTTCATCTTCTCCATTTTCATTTTCATTTTCATGTTCTTCTCCTTCTTCTTCTCCTTCATGTTCTCCATCTTCTTCATTTTCTTCTTCATCTTTTTTTGGTGCTTCTTCATATTTTAATCTAAGTTCTTCTAATTGTTTAACTAACATTTTATTTTCTTCATCAACTTCTTGAATTTTAATTTTATGATCACTTAATGATTTAACACTATCTTGTAATTTTTTTCTTAAATTAATAACTTCAGTTTTTTGTTCATTTACTTGTAATAATAACATTTTATTTTTTTTATCATTTTCTTGTAATTGAGATATTGAAAATTCATATCTTTTTTCTAAATCTTTATTTTCTTTATCTAATGACTTTGTTTCTAATATAAATTTCCTTTTTAAATTATTTTTTGCATTATCTAAAGCATCATATCTTTTTTCAAATTTTTCTATTTCTTTTTCTGGTAAAACATTCATTAATATTTTTTTTTCATTTTGATTAAAAAGTGAAATTTTAGGTAATTCTGTTGATTTTCCAATATCACCATTTCTTATTTGAGAAACTAATAATTTTTGTGCTTTTTGGGCTTTTTCTTTTTTCATTTTATTCATTTCTTCTTCACTCATTTTTTTTGGTTTTATATTATTTTCTTCATTATTTATTTCTTCATTCATTTCTTCACTTTCCATTAATTTTTCTCTATTTTTACTCCAAAATTCATCTAAAGAATTTTTTATCTTTTCTTCTATTTCTTGTGGCGATTGTCCTTCTATTTTTTTTCTCATTAATTCAGAAGTTTCTTTTGATATTTTTTTTCTTTCTTTTTTATATGTGTCTCTATTTTTTTGTCTTATTTCTTCTATTTCATTTTTTAATTCATTAATTTCATTTTCTATTTTATTTTGTTCAATTCCACATTTTATATGTTCTTTTTTTATTTTATCTAAATATTTTTGTTCTTTTTCTAAATTTGCTTTTTTTTCTTGTGCCATTTTAATTTGATCATTTAAAGAATTTATTTGTACCATATCTAATTTTTCATCAATTTGCTTTTTTAATTTATCAATATCCTTTTTTAAATTATTAATTACTTCTGTTGCATTTTTTAATTCTTTTTGTTTTACTTTTAATAATTGTTCTAAAGGATTTTGTCTTTTCTTTTTTTCATTTTCAAAAATATCATTTTTTTCTTTAAATTCAATTTTATCTAATTTTTCTTGTACTTCAACTTGAAGTGTTTCTAATTCATTTTGAAGTTTTTGATTTGTTTGTGTCATTTGTTGTATTGTTTTATCTTTTTTATCAATTTCTTTCTTTTTTTGAGATAATAAATTTTTTCTTTGTTCTTTTTCAAATTCTAATTTTTCTTCAGTTTCTCTTATTTTCTTTAATAATAGCTCTTGTTTATTCATTTCTTCTTTTTCTTTTTTTTCATTTTCTAATTCTTCTTTTGATTTTTGTTTAACTGGTACTTGAGTCATTAAAGCACCATCAGCATCATTAATTTCTCTACTAACTGTAATTTTCTTCTTCATTTATTTTTTTTATTATTATTAAAACAAAAATAAAAAATAACTGTTTAAAAAAAATTCGTTTTAATAGTAAATAAAAAAATAAGAATAAAAAATATATCTTTTTAAAAAAATATTTCATAAATAATAAAAATAAAATTTTCCTATATTAAAGATATACAAAAAAATTTAATTTATACATACTTAAAATATGGATCAAATTTCCCTTGTTGTCTAGTATATTCATTAACATCAACAATAGAACAAGGAATATGATATTGTCCAGGTCCAGGAACATCACTTTTATCATATTCATTTCTTTTTTCTTTCCCAAAAGCAAATTTAGGTCCATTCATATTATCTTTAATATCATATTGTCCAGGTCCAGGTACATTTTCTTTAACAACTTTCTCAAAATTATCATCTCTATTAGAACTTCCAATTTTCCAAGAAGGATTTTTTTTCATATCATTCATATTTAAATTATATTGTCCTGGTCCAGGATTATCATTATTATATAAATCTTTCCCTTTACCAAACATAGTAATTTTTTTCTTTTCGATACCTTTACTAATATTATAATTACCAACACCAGGAAAATTATCTTTTGGATTAAGATCATCTCTTTTAGAACTACCAATTTTCCAAGAAGGACTTTTATTTTTAATACCATCAATATAAGTATTATATGTTCCTGGTGCTGGTGTATTTTCTTGATTACTTAAACTTTTTCTTTCTGATGTTCCTATTTTAAATGATGGTGATTTATGTAGAATAAAATCAGTATTATTTTGAATATTATACATTCCTGGTGCTGGAATAAAATCTTTTTTACCTTCATTTGGATTATAATTTAATTTTTGTGCTATTGTTATTTTTGGTCCTGTTGATATATCTCTTATTTCATATTGTCCTGGTCCTGGGAATTTTTCATCAGGTAATTCACCTTTTTTTTCCTTTCCAAAAGCATATGATGGTTTTTTATTAAATATTATATTTCCTAAATTATAATTTCCTGGTCCTGGATTATTTAAATTTATATTAAAATTTTCTCTTTTTTCACTTCCAAATTTAAAAGAAGGTGATTTTCTTAAAACTTTATTTTGATTTATATTATAATTTCCTGGTCCTGGTGTTTTATCAGCATTTAAATAACTATTATGATTTAATTTTGTTCCTATAGTATAACATGCACTTGAACTCTTTTTTAATGTTTTATATTGTCCTGGTCCTGGTGTAATAAATTTTCCTATATTTGAAAAATTTGGTTTTGTTGATATTGTATATTTTGGTCCTGATGGGAAATTATTTGGAAGGGAATATTGACCTACTCCTGGTGTGTTGTTTTCATTTAATGATTTTCTTGTACTTGTTCCTATTTTCCATTCTGGCTGTTTTTTACCATTAAAGAATGTTTTGTATTGTCCTGGTCCTGGACTATATGATGAGTTTGATTTTGAATTTTCTGTTCTTGAAGCATGACCGAAACCAAAGGCTGGGGAGTGATTAAATAACATTTGTTTATTTTAATTTTTTTTTATTTTTTTTTAAATTTTATTTAATTTTATTTATTGTTTTTTGAAAAAAAAATTTTATTTATAATTGATATAATAAAATAAAAATTGTCATTTTTGTTTTTTTAAAGGTTTTTTTTTATAATTTCGTTTTTAATTGTTTCTCTGAATTATTTTTATATTTGTAATCTCTTACTATTGGATTGAATTCTTTTTTTGAGTGATTAATTTTATTATTTGAATATGAATTATTTAAATTTTGTAATTTTACTTTTATTTTATTAATCAATGGAACATTTTTTTCTATTTTTAATGGTACTGGAATTTTTTTTTGATATAATTTTATAAACATTGGTGTTTTATTCTTAAAAGAAGGGGTTTTAAATAAATTTGAAAAAATTTTATTTTGAGGAGGAGAATAAAGTGCTATTTTTTCATTAAATGATGTATCTTGACTATTATTAATACTATTATTAGTAATTAAAGGAGGAAGATAATATCTTTTTGGTTGTTTTGCTTTTATACTTCTATTACTAAATATTGTTTGGTATTCATTTAATTTATTAGTACTAAATGACTTTTTATTAATTTCTACTTTTGAAAAACTTTTATTATCTTGAGTATTTTCTTCTGAAATATTTTTTCTAATTGAAAATGAATGTTTACTTTTTATTTGTTTTCCAATTGGAATAACTTTATTTTTTCTTTTATTATTAAAATATATATCATCATCATATTTTTTATAAAAAGAATTAGAATTGTCTTTAGAATCTTCATTTTTGGTTAATTTAAGTATATTATTTTTTAAATCTGTCAACAAATTATTATTATATTGAGAATAATTTGCATTATTTTTAACATTTTTATATATTATTTTAATTTCATTTGGAGATATAGAAGTTTTTCTCAAAGAATTATTTAATAAATTTTCACTTTCATATAATTCTTCAGTATTTTTTCTTTGTAATTCTTTATCAATTTTATTAAAATATGAATCATAAACAATAATCAATCTTTCAATTATATATTGAATTTTTTTAATTGCAGCTTCCTTTAATGAAGTTTTTAATTGATACATTATATTTGAAGTTTCTATAAAATCTTTATATGAATATAAAAATAATTTAATATCTTTTGAAACAACAGTTGCAGTAAAAACTGTAGGAAAATTAAAACATAATTCATATTCACCAAAAATATCTTTTTGACATGTATAAACTAGAAATTTCCTTTTTAAATTAAGAGAATTTATAATTTCTTTATATGGATAATTTATTTTTTTATTTAAATTAATATCTAAATTGACATTTTTTTTTATTAAATCATATAATTTTGAAATTAATTCTTTTAATTCAAGAATTGAAATATTGTTTAATGACAATTCTAAGGTACCTTCTTTCATAATATAAAAATTATTAAGTTTTTCATTTTCTTTAAATAATTCTTCACCAATATTATAACTTTTAATGTTAAATTTTGAATATATATGTGTTTGAAAATATTGTTTATTAACACTTTTCAAAAAATATCCTCTATGAAAGTAATTTAATTCATTTTGTCTAATATTTTGTAATTGATCATTAATTATAGTGGAATAAATCTTTTTATTTATTGACAAAAGAAGAACTTTTTTACTATCACATCTTGCAGTTTCATTTCTTAAAGGTTTTGTATTTATTATTTCAAAATTTCCAAATAGATCATTTTCATTTAAATAATTATATCTAACATATTTCACTTTTTTAATAGTATTATTCAATGGTGTTAAATTTTTCATATAATAAGATTCTTTTTCTGTAATTAAAGATGTAATATATCTTCTAAATTCATTTATATTCATTTCTCCATTTAATAATTTTTCATAATTATAAGTGTCATATGAATAATTATTCTTATTATATAATTCCATTAAATACTGTCCTTCATTTTCATGACATTCATGATAAATTTTTATTAAAAATAAAATATCCTTTAATTTACTAATATCAGAAAAATTTTTTATTTTATAAATATCTTTATTTTCTTCTAGAATAATTTTTAATATATAATCATCAACAAATTCTTTTCCTAATTCTCCATTATCATCTTCAATTGAATTTTTTTGTGTATCATATAATTGTTTTTCTTTGAATAAATATAGTAAATAATCTTCAAATGTCATTTCTTCAAATGCAAATTCAATTTGATAAATACCAATATTTCCTCTTAAAATAATATAAATCAATTCTGATTTTTCTTCAAATGTATAAATAATATCATTTTTTTCATAAATTTTAATTGATAAAAATTGAGAAATAAAATGAATTAATTGTTCTGTTTTATAATTTGTATTTAAAAAATCTGATCTTAATTTATTTGATATTTGTGAATCTTTAAAAAATGAAATTAAATATTTATTTTCTTCTTCTTTCCTTTTATAATAACTTTTATTAACTATTCTTAATAGTTTTTTAATTGTTTCATCTTTAAAATATTTTGATTTAGGAAATTCTTTTAAAAAAATAAATTCTTCCTCTGTAGAAAATTTTTTTGGTACTGAAGAATTTCTTCTAATACGTGATATTAATTTATTTTGAACAGAATTTAGCAGAACTTTATCAAATTTAGGAATAATTCTATCACATGTATTATATTTCATAAATTTATATATTTTATGAATTTGTTTTTTATTAATATCATTTTCTTCTTTTGTAATATTTTTATCAATTTTATTTTCATTTTCTTCTTTATCATTATTTTTATCAAGAATTTTTTCCATTTTTAATTTATATTTGATATAAATTAAAATTTAAATTTATTCAGTATTTTATAATATTCAAAATTTATATTAGATCACATTTTCATTGAAATTGATATTGTTTTTAATGAAACAATAATTAAAAATTCAAATAAATAATATTTTAAAAAATATTTTAATTTTTGAATTATTATAATATATAGATTCAATAAATTAAATAAACATTAATGTAATAAAATTTCTTTTATTTTTTCGGGAAAATAATCATAATCATCTTCTATTTCATTCATCCTTCTCTTTCTTCTTTTTTGTTTAATAATATGTACAATAAAAATACTTAAAATTAATATTATAATTAAAAATATAATTATAAGAAATAATCTAAGATTACTTTTTTTAGTATATCCATTATAAAAGCCAATCATTTTTTTATCATGATCAAAAATTAATTGATATTTTTTAAAAAATGGTTTTCCAAATATCCAAGTATTTTCACCTTTATCATAGAAATAAACTAAAAAATAATATTTTCCTAATTCTTTTACAAACAAATCATTTGAATCTAAAGTAAAAGTATAATTTAATTCTCTATGTATAAAAAATAATGAAGGTAATTTTTCAATATTAGTACTTAATTTACATGAATAAAAAATTATATCTTCTTCATTTGTTTCTTCACAATCATTTTCAAATATTTTTAAAAATAAATTTTTATATTCTTTGGTTCCTTTTATTAATCCTCTTTCAATTATTAATTGACTTTGCCTAGTTTGTTCTAATTTAATATATGAATTATTTTTATTAAAATCAAAATTAATTAATTTTTCTTGACTTAATTTTTCTCCAAAATAAATTTGATCAAATAAAATATACCAATTAATTGTATATTTATTAATATCACTTTTAGTCCATTTTAAATTATCAAAATTATATTTATCAGGTTCAATTTGATCAGGTCTTCCTCCAAAAATAATATTCCCACTATTTTCATTATTATATTTTATACTCCAAATATATGAATTAATAACTTTAGTTTGTTTCAAAGATGTTATAAAATTTGAATGATTTTGTGATGATGGATTATAAAAACTTAATCCAATTATTCCTTCTTTAGGAACAAAATCATATGAATCATCTTTAAAATGAGTTGCATAAATAAATTCTAATTTTAGATCTAATGATTTATTTTTTTCATTTGTTAAATTAAAATGATCAGTTGAATATGAACCTCTATAATATATTGTATTTATGAATGTTTCATATTTAATTAATGTATATGTGAATGATTTATCAATATCATAATGATGTGAATCATTATATTTTGATAAGTAAAATTGATATTCTAGGAAAAGATAATATATAGAAATATTCTGTGGTGGATTTCCAATAAGAAAAGAAGAATATATATCATTACTTAATAAATAATCAAAATGTGTGTCATCAAAATCTAATTGAGGAGTACCAGTTTTAAAAGGGATAATTATTGTTAATTCACATAATTGAAATAAAAGCAAAAAAAACAAATAAAACATTTAATGAATTAATTATAAATAATCCTTTTTAAAAAAATATTTTCTTTATTAACGAAGATATAAATTCTTTATTTTCAACCAAAAAAAAAATATATTTTTAGATTATTAAATTAATGAAAAAAAAAAACTATTAGAATTAAATTTAATTTTAATAAACAATTATAAAAAAAATAAAGTTTAATACAGAATTAGAATAATAACTAACATTTAAAAATAATATTATTTAAAAATGGGAGGAACACAGACTTATGATATAAAATCAATATTACCAACATTACCAGAAGAATTTCTATCAAAAGGAACAGAAAAAGTAAAAAAAGCAGATGCATTAAATAATGATATAATAGGAATATATTTTTCTGCTCATTGGTGTGGTCCATGTAGAGTATTTACTCCTAATTTAGGTAAATTTTATCAAAATGTAAATAAAGAAAAAAAACAAGTTGAAATTATTTATTGTCCTTCTGATCAAACTTTACATGAATTTAATGAATATTATCAAACTATGCCTTGGTTAGCAATTCCTTTTGAATCTGATTCAAAAGATGCTATTGCTGATGGTTTAGGTATTAGTTCTATTCCTACTTTAATTATTTTTGATAAGAAAGGTAATGTTTTGGATAATGATGGAAGAGCTACTATTGAAAAACAAGGTTCTAAAGCTATTAATACTTGGAAAGATAAACAAAAAGAATTTGAAAATAAATAAAATATATTTTTTTATATTAAATTATTTTTTTTATTATTTTAATAATAGAAATTGGGAGATTAGCATTTTTTTATTATATTTATATATTTTTTAATAAGATTTTTAATATAATTTTTTACAAAAATTTTCTTTTTTTTTCCATTTTTTTCAAAATAAAAATAATAATATTTTTTTAATATTTAATATAAAAATTTGAAATTAAAATCAAAATAAATTTGTGAATGGCAGGAAAAGAAGGAGTTTTTTTAATATTAGACATAGGGAAATCAATGAGTAAACAATATTCAGATACAGAAATGACAAGACTTGACTTTGGAATTGAATCAATAAGACAATTAATTAGACAAAAATTATTATTTAGCGCCAAAAAAGATCAAATAGGAATAATTTTAGTTGGTTCTGATTCAGAAACAAATGATGCAGAATATATAGAAATTGCACATAATCTTTCTAATCCAGTTATTCAAGATATTCATAATTTAAAAAATATTAAAACTTCAAATGAAGATAAAGGAGACATTTTTGAAAGTATTGATATTGCAATAGATACATTTATTCAAACTTATAAAAAATTAAAATGGGTTAAAAAAATATTTTTAATAACTGATGGTGAAAGCAACACTGAAACAAATTCATCAAAAATAAAACGTTTAGCAGAGAAATTAGAAGAAAATAATGTTAATGTGAATATAATATGTGTTGATTTTTATAGTGAACTTGATGAAGATGAAGAAGAAGAAAAAAAAAATGAAAAAGATGATATGAATATAGATTCAAATGAATCAGAAAATCAAAAAAAAACAAAAAAATATTTAAAAGAATTATCTGAATTAACAGAAAATGTAAAATTATTTACATCAACAATGGCAAATTACATATATCATCAATTTAAAAAAAAGAAAATAAATCCAACAACAAAATTTAGAGGACCATTAATAATAACACCAAATTTATCATTAGATGTAATGATATATACAAAAACATCAAGTCAAAAAATTCCAAGTTTAAAAAAATATTCTTTAGTAGCAGAATATTCAAATGATTTAAACACATGTCAAGTAGTAAATGATAGATTATATTATGTCCATGATGATCCACAACAAAATCCAATTTCAAAAGAATTTATTGCAAAAGCATATTATTATGGAAATAGTTTAGTTCCAGTATCAAAAACTGATGAAGTAAGATTTAAAAATGAAGAAAATAAATGTTTAAAAACAATTGGTTTTACTGATTCATTTCGTGTTCCAAGACATGCATTTATGAGTGGTGTTGATTTAGTTATTCCTAATCCACAAAGTGAAAATGATATTAAAGCAATGAAGGCTTTAGTTGAAGAAATGATTAAAATGAATAAAGTTTTAATTGCTAGATATGTTTATAGAAATAATTCAAGTCCTAAATTAGTTGTTTTATCTCCTCATTTATCAAAAAAAGGTCCTTTATTTTATTTAAATGTTCTTCCTACTGTTGAAGATATTAGAGATTATCAATTTGATAGTTTGAAAGAATGTACTAAAAATCAAGAAGAATTAATTAGTAAATTTATTGATAGTTTAGATTTAGAAAATGATGATGAAGAAGAATTAAAACCTACTGAAACTTATAATCCTACTTTACAATATTTTTATCAATGTTTAGAATCTAAAGCTTTAAATAATGAAGATGATATTCCACCTTTAGATGATGAAATTTCTAAATATTTAGTTCCTAATAAAAAATTATTTGAAAATAATAAATATGTTTCTTTTCTTCCTAAATTATTTCCTATTAAAGAAAAAGATAAAATTGATGAAAAGAAAAAAAGAATTTTTTGGAAAGATGTTATTAATGAAGAATTTGAAAATAAATTAACACAAGAGAAAATAGAAGAGAAATTAAATTCAAAGAAAAAAGAATCAAAAAAAACAATAAGTGCAATAACACCAATTGAAGATTTTAAAGAAATGATAGGAAATAAAAATGAAGATTTAACAGTTCCAGCAATGAATTTAATGAGTGATTTAATTCATAAATTTATAAGAGATAGTTTTAAAGGAAGTTATTATATTAAAGCAATTGAATGTATTAAAGTTTATAGAGATGCTGCAAATGATGAAGATGAAGTTGAATTATTTAATAATTTTTTAAATGATTTAAAAGTTAAATATCCTAAAGAACAATTTTTAGATTTTTGGTTATTGTTTAGTGATAATAATATTACTTTAATTTCTAATAATGAAAATCCTAAATCATCATTTTCTGAAAAGGAAGCTGAAGAATGGTTAAGTTCTATTAAAAAGAAAGAAGTTATTACTTCAACAATTCAAGATATGGATAATTTACTTTTAGATATTGATTAATAAAATTTGTTATTAAAAAAAAAAATTAATTTTTTAAAATATTTTTATTATTTAAAAATATAATTTATATATTTGTAAAAATTAAAAATAAAAAAAAAATTTTATGTTTAAAACAACAAAAGCTGATATTAAAATAATAATAATAGGACATTGTGATACAGGAAAAACATCATTTTGTCAATTATGGGTTAAACAAGAATTTTCAGAAAAATACAAAGCAACAATAATGACAGATTTTAATTTTAAAATTTATGAATATAAAGGAAATTATTATAAAATTCAAATATGGGATATTGCAGGACAAGATAGAAGTATTAATACAACTAAAGTTTTAACTAAAGATGCTCATGGTTGTATTATATTTTGTGATATAACTCAAAAAAAAACTTTGGAAGAGACAAAAAAATGGAAAGCTGTTATTGATGAAAATGCACTTTTTATTGATGATACTCCTTTACCTTGTATTTTAGTACAAAATAAAATTGATTTAGTTAGTGAAAAAGAAATTATTGATGATAGTTATTTTCAAAGTTTTTCTAAGAAAAATAATTTTTTAAATTGTTTTAGAACTAGTGTTAAATTAAATATTGGTGTTGATAATGTTATGAGTTTTTTACTTGAATATATAATTAATAAATTAACACAAATTAATGAGGAAAAAATATCTGATACACGTTCTGTAAATTCATTTAGAATAAGTCAAAGTGGAAATGAAAGTGTTATCACTGATTTGAATAATGAATTAGAAAATTGTTGTTAAATATATATAATTTTTATAATATATTTTTTTTTTTTAAATATATTTTTTTTAATTAAAAAAAAAATTAAAAATAAATAAAAAAATAATATTTATAAAAATTATATAACATTTACTTTACTTTAGGATAGAAATTATTAGTTAATGCATAATATTCCTCAACTTGTCTTGGAATTTCTTTTAATACTTCTTCAGATAATTCTTCATTTCCTTTTTTTAATTTAAATTTTTCATATTCAACAAATTGAACTAAATCTCTTTTAGTAACTCTCCCATTATAATCAGTTAATCTAATTTCATCACCATCTAATTTATACATATCATCAAATCTAGCTGTTCCAATTCCAATAATAATAACACTTAAAGGTAATTCAGCACAATCAACTAATAATTCCAAAGTCTCTTTCATATCATTAATAATACCATCAGTTAATATCATTAAAATTTCATAATGATTATCTTCAGGATATTGTTTCATAACTTTTTTAATATCATCCATAACTTTTGAAATAACAGGAGCAAAAAAAGTTGGTCCTTTAAATTCAATATATTGTAAAGAATTTTTATAAGTTTCAATAACTCCTTCAATTGTTTTTATATTTGGTGAATCTGAAAAATTAATATTAAAACAATTATTTGATACTTTTTCCCCAGGGGGAATTCCACCAAAGCCATATACTGGAAATATTTGATCTTTATCATAAAATGCTACTATTTTACCACATGAATACATTGCTTTTTCATAATCATTTGCTTCGTCACCATTTGCATAATGAAGAGAATTTTTATCATTTGGTTTACCATTTGATATTGTGTAATCGATTGCTATATTTAAATTTAAATCTATTCCTTCTTTTAAATAATCTGTAAATCTTTTTTTTGAATGATATTCATGATATATTATAATTTGTCCTAAAATTTTATTTAATTTTATGTTTTCATATATTAAAATTTGGTTTTTTAAATTATTAAGAGTGAATACAGCATATCCTGATGGAGTCTCATCTTTTGTTTTGTAGATTTCTACTAAAATATTTTGACTTTCTGATTCACATAAAATATGTGTATTTAATTTTATATTTTTAAATGAATAAGTATTATTATTTAGAAAAAATTCTGAACTTTTATATGATGGTCTCCAAATTTTACCATCATTTATATTTTTTAAAATGAAAAATCTTTCTTCTTTATCTGATTTATTATATTCAAATTTTATTTCAGTAAATTCTGAAATTAAGTTTCTTAATTTATTTTTTTTTTCAATAACTTTTAAATCTAATTTAATTTGTCCTAAATATTGTTTATTTGAATCTATTATTTTGTTTATTATTCTAAAATCTTTATTTGACATAAAAGAAGAAACATAAATTTCTTCTGATGCAACATTTATATTTTCTTGTACAATTTCATATTTAAGACATTGTTCTTTTTCAAAAAAATAATCAAAAATAAAAGTAGTTGCAAAATCAATTTTAGAACCATAACATTCATTAGTTTGATTTAAAAATTGATAATGTTCATCTTTTTTATTATTTTTTAAGTAAATTTTAATAGAATAATTTGAAGAAATATTTTGAATATCTAATAAACTAATAAATAATTCAACTTTTTCTAATAAATCCTCATCTTCATTTTGATTTGACTGATATTCAATTTGTTTATTATAAATAAATGAACCTCTTTTATATTTTAAATGAATTTCATTAAAATCAATTGGATCTATTAAAGAACTAAATATCAATTTTTCATTTGTACCTTTATATGTGTTTGAATCATTCTTTTTTTCATCATTAGTTTTAGTAATAGAAGTTTTTGTTAATAATCTATTAGGTATTTTTCTATTATCACAAATCCCCATTAAAATTTATTTATTTTATATTAATTATTTATTTAATAAAAGTCGAACAAATTGACGATAATCAATTAATCCATCATTATTTACATTTGCATCATTAAGCATATATTTTATTTCTTTATGACTAATATCAGTTCCATATTGATATAAAACTTTTTCTAAAACTGATATTGGAATTTTACCATTACCATTTTGATCAAATACTCTAAATGCTTCTATATATTCATCAACTATATCTCTTTCAGGTCTCCATACATTCATTAATTTTTGAAATTGTGTTAAATTTATTTTATCATAATTTTTTACTTTTTCTTTTTTTAATACTGAAAACATCATATCTTCAATTTCATTTTTTGATAAATCATATCCTAAACTTTTCATAACATCCATTAATTCTTCAGTTGAAAGAAAATTCTTTTTATCAGTATCAAATTGTTCAAATGCAATTTTATATACATTTTTCATATTTTCAACATAATTTTCTTCTGTTTCTATTTCCTCTTCTAAATTATCTATCATTTCATTTAAATCTTTTGGAGTTTGATTTTCAGAATTATTATCTTTTGTAGTATCATTTCCATTCATTTTTTATCATTTTAAATATTTAAAATTAATTTATTAATTCAAAAAAAAAAAATTAAATAAACATGTCAAATAATCCAAATAAAAAAATAGATTTTGAATTATTATCACAAAAATTATTCCAAGAACAAAATAAAATAAGAACAGAACCAAAATCATATATTCCAAAATTAAAATCTTGGTTAACAAAATTTCGTCAAAATACATTATATTTATTAAATGAAAATCCATTAAGAACATTTGAAGGACAATCAGCAGTGAATGAAGCAATAACATTTTTATCAAATCAAAGATCACTTCCAGCATATGAATATAGTAAAGAATTATCAGATGCTGCTGAAGATCATGTTAATGATATAGGAAAAAATGGTTTAACTTCACATGAAGGAAGTGATGGAAAAAATTTAACTGATAGAATTGAAAAGTATATTGAATGGGATGGAGCTTGTGCTGAAAGTTTGGATTTTGGTTTTGTTGAAGCTGATAATATTATTATTAATTTATTAATTGATGATGGGATTAAAGAAAGATATCAAAGAAAAAATTTATTTAGTTCTGTTTATAAATATTGTGGTATTGGAATTGGGAAACATAGAGATTTTAATACTTGTGCTGTTTTCGTTTATTGTAAAGGATTAAGAGAATTAGGGAAACCTCCTATTGATGGTATTAATTATATTCAAGATTATATACAGAAAACTTTTTATAAGAAAAAAATTGTTAATGATTATCAAGAAGAAGATCCTGATGCTCCTGATGATACTATTAGTGTTAAAATTGAAAAAACTAATAAAATAGTAAATGGAAAAGAAAAAAAAATTACAAAAAAAATTTATTTATTAAAAGATCAAACACAACATATATTAGAAATTGAAGAAAATTAAATTATATTTAAATTAAATCTATTTTTTATTACTTAATTCTATTGTGCCCTTTTATATTTATAACAAAAATATAAACATATTAAAGTTACAAATTTAACATCTAATAATAATATCATAGGTATTCTAGATGTATTACCATAAAAACTTCTTAAAATTCCATAAAAATTTGGTCCATTTAATCTACCAAGTATATTATATGATAAATTACTAATTGCACTTGCAGACCCAGCATATTCTTTTGGAATACTACTCATTATAATTCCATTTAAACTTGCAATCATTATACATCCTGTAAATAAGTAACCACAAATAAAAATTGCTACACAATATTTATTTATAGATATAATTAATAAGTTCGAAAATATTAAAGAAATTGTACAACAATAAAATGGAAGTAAAATACCATTTTTAGATTCATATCCTCCTATTTTTTGCATTATAAAACCTCCAGTTACTGGTGCACCTAACATTGTTATTAATATAATAATTATAAAATATATTAATCTTTCATTTTTATCTGGTATTTTAACAGTATTTTCAAGGAAATCATTTATCCAAAATTGTAATCCACTTAAAATAAATAATAAACATATTAAACCAAGATTTGATAATCTAAATATTTTTGATTTAAAACATTTTTTTGCATGACTCCAAACAGATAAATTATTAAAAGTCGAATTTATAGAAGAAGCATCTTCAAATAATGAAACATCATCAAAATCATTTAATGTATTATTATTTTCATCTGGATTAGTTATTTTTTTTGGAATAACAGTTTTAGAAAAATATAAATTATTCGAAGAATAAAAGCATATAAATAAAAAAAAATTAATAAATATTCCAATATTAAAAGTAGTTTTCCAAGAAGTAAGAACTGCAAAAATATTTCCAACTAAATAACCTAAAGCAGAAGGTAAACTTATTAATGACATCATAATTGATTTTTTATTAGAAATTCCAAATTGATCAACCCAAACAGGTAAATAAATTGAAGTAAATGATTGAGCAAATCCTGATAATATTCGACAAAACATTAATAAATTTTTTGAAGTTATTATTGTAGGAATGAAAATTGATAAAGTATTTAATATTAATAATATCATTATCATATATTTTCTATTAAATTTATTTATTATTGAAAGGGAAAAAATTCCTCCTAATGTTGTTCCTAAAAATGCTATTCCACCAAAAGAACCTAATTCTCTATCTGACATTTTAAAATATTTTTTTATTTCTGTTGTTGATGCTGATATTGCACCTTGATCTAAATTTCCTAAACATAATAATAATATACAAAAAATAAACCATCTCATTTTTCTGCTTATTTGAAATATAGTATTTTCATTTAAATCTTTTTGAGTTGTTATTTGTACATTTTCTCCATTTTGAGTTGATGATGTTTTCGTTTCATCTTTTTCGATTTTCATAATAAATTATAATAATAAATTGAATATTTTTAGTTTTTAAATTATATTATTTATATATTAATTTTTATTCATTTTTCAAATTATTCATTTTTTCCAATTTTTTATATATAGAAATAGCATATAATAATATTAAAAATAATATAAAATATAAAGGAAAATCTCCTAAAACTTTTCTGAAATAAAATAAAAAGAGAGAAAGGGAAATAGAATAAAAACAATATTTAAAAATTTCATTCTTATCAATTACATTTATTTTTACTTTCTCAATAATAACTTCTTTATCAGTTTTAATATTAATATTATTATCATAATTTTTAAATTGCAATTTTGGAATTTCAAAATCAGGAATTTCAGATTCATTATAAATAGTTTTATTATCTAAAGTATCTTCATTTTCATTAAAAGAAATTTCCCTTTCATTTAAAATTGAAGGAGGATTATTATTTACAATTTCTTTAAAATTCATTCTTAATTCATCAATCATATTTGGAATCATAAAATTATTCATATAATCATTATTTTCTGCATATCCATTACTTTCAACTTGTCCTTTAAACCAAATATCTTTTACATATTCAATAGTAAAATAACAATTAACTTTTGTTTGTAAAATTGAAAGATCTTCATTGAAAATTGTTTCAAATTTATATTTTGCAACAGTATAAAATGCATCAACTAACATAAATCCAGAAGTATTTGTTTTTAGTTCAACAATAAAAGTTGTTGGACTTATAAAAAAAAATCTATATAAATCATCTAAATAAAGAATTTTTGGTCCCATAAAAACTGGTTTTGGGATTGGATGAGTATATTTATAATTATATTCCATTAATACTGGATATTCTTTATTACATTGTTCAATAAATTCATTTATGTCATTTGAATTTTGATGTTTTAAAAATTTTCTATATGTTTCTTCAATATTATTTTTAAATAAAGTTGGTATTTTTTTTGAATCAAAATTTATTTCTTTGAATGTTTTATCATATTCATTTCTTATATTCTGTAATGCTTGAATAAAATTTCCTGAACTATCTTTTTTTGATTTAAAATTATAATCAAATAAGACTTTATATATTAAATAAATTGGAATTGGAAGATTTGATGTTTCATTTAATTGACAATCTAATATTTTATCTTCTACAAAATGTTTTTTATATTCTTCTCTATTTAATTCTTTATCTTTCATCCATAATAAATTTTTATTTGTTAAAGTTTCTAAATAATGTTTTAAATTTATTTTATTATTGTTTGATAAATTAGAATTATCATCATTTTTATCTTTATAATAATTTAATGAATTTGCATCATCATAAATTGATAATGAGTCATACATTATATTTTTTAAAATATATAAATTTATAATAATAAAATTATTTTATATAATTAAAATTTTCTATACTTCCATTGATTTATATTTAGTTTCATTATCTTATGAAGTTTTACAATTAATTATTTTTTTTCATGTTTAATTTTAATTTTCTTTTTTTTAATTGAATGATGATTTGTTTTTATATTTTTTATAGGATTATTACTTTTAGATTTAAAGTTTGTATTTATATCAAAATTATATATATCATCTTTCCTATTAAAAATATTTCTAAAAGGTTTAAAATGATTTTGACTTGCATTCATTTTTATTTGATCATTAAAAATTTCCTCTTTTGATACTTTTTTTTTTTTCTTTGTACTATTATTAATATCATTTCTTGTTGAATAAGTTATTTTAATATTATTATCATTTTTTTTATTTATTTCTTCTCTTTCTGTTTTATTTTCTTTATTATTTATTATTTTAATATTTACCTTTTGAAAATTATTATATGTGGTTTTATTATTATTTGGTATAATTTGTTTATTTAGAATATTTTGTGCAATATCATCATGGATATTATTTTTACTAATTTCAATTTTTTTATTTATTTTATTATTATTAATATTTTCTTTATTTTCAATTTCTTCATTTTTATTTTTCTCATTTATATTTTTTATTTTTATTTTAATTTTAGAATCCTGTTTTTTATTTTCTAATTCTTCATGATTATTTTTATGATTTTCATTTTTATGATTTTCAATTTTGTGATTTTCAATTTTATGATTTTCATTTTTATGATTTTCATTTTTATGATTATCTTTTTTGTGATTGTCATTTTTATGATTTTCATTTTTATGATTATCTTTTTTGTGATTATCATTTTTATGATTTTCATTCATTTTATGATGATCTATTGATGAACTATCACTTTTTTTTTTTTTATGCTCACTTGACACTCTTCTCATATCATTAAAATAAGGATGATTAAAAACATTATTATCATTTAATCTTTTTTGAGGATCAAGTTCTAAGCATCCTTTCATAAAAGAAATTCCAACATCATTAATAATCCCTAAATATCTTTTTTCCAAAGTTTCAAATTTATCAACTTTAGGACAACTTTTACCTTGAAAATTAGGATTTTTATAAAAAGCATTAACTTGTTCCTTAGGTACATTTCCCAATATTTTTTCAATACATAATATTTGATCAATTTCATCTTCACCTGGAAATAAAGGATTACCATCACTTAATTCTCCCATTAAACAACCAATAGCCCAATAATCAATAGCACTATCATAATTACCTCCATTAATTAATAATTCAGGTGCTCTATACCATCTTGTAGCAACATAATCTGTTAAATTTTTTTGTCCTTTATATGCTTTTCTAGCTAAACCAAAATCACATAATTTTAAATTTAAATTATTATCTACTAATATATTTTCTGGTTTAATATCTCTGTGAATAACATCTTGAGAATGTAAATATTTTATTGCTTTACATAATTGATATATTAATTTTTTTATTATTTGAGGTTCTATACCTTTTGGTGTTTGTTCTAATAATTCTAATAAATTTCTATCAACGTATTCAAATACTAAATATAATGTTCCTTTTCTTTTAAATGCCTCTTTAAAAGCTACTATATTTTCATGTTGTAATATTTGTAACATTCTCAATTCTCTTTTCATTGTTTTTAATTCTAATTCATTTCCTATTCTTTTAAATTCTTTTATTGCTACAAATTCTCCTGTTTCTTTATTTCTACATTTATATACTATTCCATATGCTCCTTCTCCTACTACTCCTATTATCTCATATTTATTTTCCATTTATAAAATATTATTATACAATAATTAAAAGTTATATTATATATTTGTTAAATAATCAACAAATTATTTAATAAATAATTTTTTTATTTATTATATTATTTATTCAAATTTAAATTTTTTTATAAAAAAAAGATAAATAAATATTAATTATTATTTAATAAATATTAAAAAAATTAATGGCTGATTTAAAGAATACTAAATCAAATTCATCTATAATTAATAAAAATCAAATACCAAGTGCAAAATCAAAATCTAGTAATATAACAAGTTATGATGCAAGTAAAGATTACGAAGAGTAAATAAATATCTAATAAAATAAATAGTTTAAAAAAGGAAATTGATACAACAATTCATGAAAATAAATGTTAGAATAAAATTAATTAATAAATATTTTAGCTGAAGAACATACTCCATCAGAATTATCAAATATTGAATCTGAATCAGATCCATTTATGGATGTAATATGGAAGAAAAAAGAAAATGAAGTAAAAGAAAATCAAAATAAGGGAATTAATGAATTAAAAGAAGGATTAAAAATAAAATCAAATAATTTAATATTAGAAAAAAAAAAGTTAATTTCTTCTAAACCAAATTTTCTAAAACAATTATCATTTAATAATAATACAAATATTATTACTCAAAAAAAACCAAATTTAACTATTATATTACCTGAAGAAAATAATAATAAAACATTAAATAATTATAAAAATAATTTACTTAATCAAACAATACAATCAAATAATCCATTATTATATAGAAGTGGTAATGTATATACAAATTTTAATCCTAATTTTTCTTTACCTTTAACTGCGTCATTATCTACAAAAACAGATTCAAATATAAGTGAAAGTAATTGGCAATCAATTAAAATGTATAATAATATAAATGAAATTATGAGTCCAATTGGAAGAATTCCTTCTAATTTATTTACACCTACTTTTCAAAATACAATTAATTTTCCTTCTGTTAAAACATTCCCAAAATCAACTAAAAATTCAAATAATTCACTAAATAAATTTTCTAAATCAGGAGTTATAAATAATAATTTAATTAAAAATAATAATATTAATTTTCAAAATATGGAAATTAAAGAAAATAAAGATAATTCAAAATACTCAATTAAAATTGAAGATATAATAAACGGAAAAGATAAAAGAACCTCAGTTAGAATTATGAATATACCAATAAAATATACAGTAGATGATTTAATAAAGAAAATAGATTTAACAATGGGATTTAATGATGAAACATTTTTTAGAAATTATGATTTATTTTATTTACCAATGAGTAAAAATAATCCTAAAAATTTAGGTTATGCTTTTATTAATTTTATACATCCTTTATGTATTATTGATTTTTATAATAAAATAAAAGGATTAAAATGGAAAAATGAACATAAAGAATGTCAAATTTCTTATGCTAAATTTCAAGGTAAAGAAGAATTAACTGAACATTTACTTGAAACATCTGGTGATGAAAAAAAAATTTCTTTATTTGAAGTTAATTTAGAAAAAATAAAATTCATTATTCCTTTTCAATATAAAAATGATATTGAATTGAGGAATGATATTAATAATGAAGTTGAATATATTTAAAGTTAATAATTTGCATATTATTAACTTTATAATTGTATTATTTCTATAAAGCTTTTTTATGATATTAAAAAATATTCAATAATAAATTCAAATTATTAATGTTAAATAAAATTATTATTTTTATTTTTATAGTTTTAATTTAATTGTGAAAAATATTTAACTTATATATTTAATATTAAATTATTTGTTAATAATATAAAATATAAATTAATTAAATGCTTTTAAATAAATTAAATTAAACTAATAATTAAATCAATATTATTTTACAAATTCAAATTTTTATTACTATATTTCATCATTATATTCTTTTATTATTATCAAATAATTTTGCATGTTTTATTATTTAATCTTATAATTTTTTATTTATTTTTTTTCCATTTTTATCATAATATATACCATTCCCATCAATTATATTATTTTTCCATTCTCCTTTATAATATATTCCATTATTATAATAAAAAATACCTTTCTCTTCTTTATAACCATTTTTATATTCACCTTCATATTTTCTTCCATCTCTCCAATAATATATTCCTTTCCCATCTCTTTTGCCATTTTTCCAATCTCCATTATAT
>JAEEGK010006856.1_pt1 | contig 27276 bp, 26 predicted proteins | sample 8958771 | NCBI WGS metagenome assembly JAEEGK01 (sample SAMN16246547, study PRJNA631951) | gut metagenome | biome: gut microbiome; feature: rumen; material: SC-attached | host: Bos | place: Iran: Karaj | collected 2018-10 | reverse complement strand
CAGGTGGTCTTGCTTATGAGGCTCTTAACAATGCTTCCCAGCTTAAGAAATCAAATTTCCTCATTGTACTTAACGACAATGAGATGTCTATATCTAAAAATGTTGGTGGTATGTCTACCAATCTAGAAAGACTTAGGACAAGCTCTAAGTATTTAGGACTTAAAAACAACGTCCTTTCATCTTTGGAGTCATGGCCTCACGGAGAGCGTATCATTAGAAAGATTCGCAGTGCTAAAAATGGTATCAAGTCTCTCATGGTGCCTAATATGGTATTTGAGGATTTGGGAATTATGTATTTAGGTCCTGTAGATGGCCACAATGTTAAGGCAATGCTTGATGCTTTCAAGATGGCCAGCAATATAGAAGGACCTGTTTTAGTTCATGTTATTACTAAAAAGGGTAACGGCTATGAGCCTGCTGAGAGACATCCATCTCGTTTCCATGGTACAGATATTTTCGAGATAGAGACAGGACTTCCACAGAGGAGCAGCAATCCTGGATATACAGATGTTTTCTCAACAGTTATGAGAAAGATGGGAGATAGAAATCCTGAGGTAGTTGCCATTACCGCAGCTATGGCTGATGGTGCTGGCCTTAAGCGATTCAGGAATATGTTCCCTGATAGATTTTTCGATGTAGGTATAGCAGAGGAGCATGCAGTTACATTTGCTGCTGGACTTGCACTAGGTGGCAGAGTGCCAGTATTTGCTGTGTATTCTTCATTCTTGCAGCGTGCTTACGACCAGATTTTAGAGGATGTTTGTCTTCAGAATTTGCATGTTATATTTGCAATAGATAGAGCAGGACTTGTTGGTGCTGATGGTAGCACTCATCAGGGTATTTTTGATGTGAGCTTTTTATCTTCAATGCCAAATATGACATTGATGGCTCCAAAGAATAAATGGGAGCTTTCAGATATGATGAAGTTTGCAGTGGCATACGACGGACCGATTGCTATTAGATATCCTAGAGGAGAGGCTTACTGTGGCCTTAAAGAGCATCGAGCTGAGATAGTACTTGGCAAGGCTGAACAGATTAAGGCTGGTAAGAAAGTTATGCTTCTTGCTCTTGGTTCAATGGTTAAAAGGGCAGAGGAAGTGGAGGCACTTCTTTTGGATCATGGCATTGATGCAGGTATCTGCAATGCTAGATTTGCAAAGCCACTTGATGAGCAGTACATCAGAGGACTTGCTAATGACTATGATTTGATAGTCACTATGGAGGAAAATGTTTTAACTGGCGGATTTGGCCAGCAGGTACAGACATTCCTTGTGGATAATGGATATAAGGGACAGGTACTTAAGATTGCTGTGCCCGATGAATTTGTTCAGCATGGCAGTGTGACCCTTTTATTTAAGGAGCTTAAGATGGACGCCCAGTCTATCGCTGAGCGAGTATTAGATGCTCTTGAAAATAGACCAAATTAGATTTTATAGGAAGATAAAATGAAAGAAAGACTTGATGTTGTATTAGTAGACCGAGGTTTTGCACCTTCTAGAGAAAAGGCCAAGACCATGATAATGGAGGGCAATGTTTTCGTTAAGGGTAATCGCGAGGACAAGGCCGGCACTAAAATAGACGTAGATGCTGATATTGAGATTCACGGACAGCAGCTTAAGTATGTTAGCCGTGGTGGACTTAAGCTTGAGAAGGCTATGACTCATTTTGACATCACATTAGATGGCAAGGTGTGCATGGACATTGGAGCATCTACTGGCGGGTTTACTGATTGCATGCTTCAAAATGGTGCATCAAAGGTATTTTCTGTTGATGTAGGATATGGACAGTTTGCCTGGAAATTAAGACAGGATCCTAGAGTTGTCTGCATGGAGAAAACTAACATACGCTATGTCACTTTAGATGACATAGGAGAGCAGCTTGATTTTGCATCAGTGGATGTTTCATTTATCAGTTTGACAAAGGTACTTGGTCCTGCGAAGGCGCTTCTTAAAGAGGATGCTGAGATGGTTTGTCTTATCAAGCCACAGTTTGAGGCAGGCAGAGAAAAGGTCGGCAAAAAGGGCGTTGTCAGAGACCCAGCAGTCCATGAGGAAGTTATTAATACCATTATTGATTTCGTTACTGAAATCGGTTTTCATGTTCTTCACTTGGAGTATTCTCCAATTAAGGGACCTGAAGGTAATATAGAGTACTTGATTCACATTTCGACTTTGGAAAAACAGGGGGAAGCAATTGATGTGTCTGCAGTAGTAGCTGCGGCTCACGGTAGCTTAGACAAATAATGAAGAATTTTTTAATTGTTGCACGTTCATTTAGCGATTTACATGAAGAATATATTGGGATAATCACTGATTATATTAAGAGCAAGGGCGGTATGTGTATCCTTGATTTGGCTACTTGCCCAGATAGCTCTGAGGCTGAGGTTACAGTTGATGACAATATAGAGTGTATTATCACTGTAGGCGGTGATGGTACAGTTGTCAGAGTGGCACAAAATGTTACCAATCGCAAGATTCCTATTGTAGGTCTTAATTGTGGACATCTGGGTTATCTTTGCGATATGACAGTTGACAATGTTATTCACTGTCTTGATCAGTTGCTTAGCGACAATTACAAGATTGATGAGAGAATGATGTTAGAAGGGGAGTGTTCTAGCGACAGCAATAATAAGTTCAGAGCACTTAATGATATAGTGGTTGCATCGGAGGCAGCAGGACTCTATGTTCTCAACCTTACTGTTAAGGTCAATGGAATTCAGCTGTATTGCCACAATTGCGATGGACTTATTGTTTCAACACCAACAGGTTCTACAGCATATAATCTTTCAGCAAATGGACCTATAGTTAGTCCACATGCTGATTGTATTATTCTTACACCTATCAATCCACATACCCTTAATTCAAGAAGTATTATTCTTTCTTCTAATGATGAGGTGGAGGTATCTATTTCAGCCCGTCATGAGGAGGATAATGCTAAGGCTAATGTTATTTATGACGGTACACTTAGACAGGTCCTTCTTAATGAAGATACTCTTAAGATATACCGTTCAAAGACTACATCCCATATGGTGATGCTTGAAAATGTTAACTTCTTAGAGAGAATAAGAGCACGAATGCAGGAGATTTAAATGAAGATTGAGAGACAAACCAAGATTCTAGAATTGATTGTAAAAAATGAAATAGGAACACAGGAGGAACTTACAGCAAAGCTTGAGGAAGCTGGTTTTAATGCTACTCAGGCTACAGTGTCACGTGATATCCGCGAGATGAAGCTGACAAAGGTAGCTGATGCTTCTGGCAAGCTTCGCTATGTTGCATTTAAGACCACGCAGGATGATATGAACGAGAAATATATTCGTATTTTCCTAGATGGATTTGTTTCTATGGACAATGCTACAAACATACTTGTTGTAAAGACTGTTTCGGGTATGGCAATGGCTGTGGCGGCAGCACTTGACCATATGGATTTTCCTGAGATAGTTGGCTCAATTGCTGGTGATGATACTATTATGTGTGCCGTAAGAACACTTGATGATACAGTTAATCTTATGGGCAAACTTAAGAAAATTATTGACCGCAGCAAATAGATTTTGACTATAGATTAAAGCTATGGGGCTTTGATTTTAGATTTGAATATAGGCGTAGAAAAGGAGAATAATATGCTTGCTAGCTTGCATGTGAAAAATTTAGCGCTTATCGATGAAGAAGAGATTATTTTTTCAAAGGGACTTAATATCCTTTCAGGTGAGACAGGTGCTGGTAAATCTATTATTTTAGGTGCACTTCATCTCAGCCTTGGTGACAAGGCTTCAAAGGATTTTCTTAGAGATGCAGAATCTGAGGCTTTTGTTGAGGCGGTTTATCTTATTAATGATGAGAAGACAAAAGAAGCTCTTAGAGCTCTAGATGTTGAGCCTTATGATGACGAGGTCATCATGAGCCGCAAGATTACAGAGTCAAGGAGCGTTGGCAAAATCAACGGAGAGCAGGTTCCTGCTTCTAAGCTCAAAGAGGTGGGGGATATCCTTCTTGATATTTACGGTCAAAAGGAGCACCAGTCACTTCTCAACACCCACAAGCATATGGAGCTTTTGGATGAATTTGCAAAAAATGATATAGGTGATTTAAAGGAGAAAATCGCAGAGAGCTATGGACAGTATAGAGCTCTTATAAAGGAGCTTGATGAGGCTAAGGCTAGCGATGTATCTAAGGAGAGAGAGATAGTTCTTTTAGATCATGAGATAAATGAAATTGAGTCTGCTCAGCTTAAAATAGGTGAGGATGAGGAGCTGGAGGACGAGTACAGACGCTTGTCTAATTTCAGCAAGACTATGGAATCATTTGGCAGAGCACATGAAGCTATGGCAGGTGATGGAGGAGCATCAGATGCTCTTAGTAGCGCTATTTCAGAGATTCGTCATATTGAGGGAATTGATGAGAGAGCACCAGAATTCTTAGCTATGCTTAATGACGCAGATAGCATAATTTCAGATTTTAACCGTGAGCTTTCAAGCTACATGTCAGATGCAGCTTTTGATGCCAATAGATTTAATGAGGTAGAGATTCGTCTCAATGAAATCAATAGATTAAAGGATAAATATGGTCCTACTATTGAGATTATCTTAGAGGAGCTTAAGAAGCGTCAGGACCAGAAGGCTAAGTTCGAATCATTTGATGAGTATTTAGCTGACCTTAAGAAAAAGGTTGATGAGGCAACTGCCGAGCTTTCTGCACTTTCTGATAAACTTTCAGATATCAGACATGCTTCAGCCAAGGTTCTCTCTAAGAAAATGCAGGAAGCTATGAGCGACTTGAATTTCTTGAATACTGAGTTTGATGTAGAGTTAAAGCGACTTGACCATTTTACAGATAACGGTATAGATGACGGTCAGTTTGTGATCTGCACTAATCCTGGTGAGCCACTTCGTCCACTTAAGGATATTGCTTCAGGTGGTGAGATGAGCCGAATTATGCTTGCCATCAAGACTGTACTTGCTTCAGGCGGCGGCATTGATACACTTATTTTCGATGAGATTGATGCTGGTATTTCGGGAAGAACAGCACAGGCTGTTTCTGAGAAGTTGTCTACTGTGGCATCAGCACATCAGGTTATCTGTATTACTCATTTGCCACAGATTGCAGCTATGGCTGATACTCATTTCTTAATTGAGAAGAATGTGGAGAACGGTCATACTATTTCTGGAATTAAGAAGCTTCATTCTGATGAGGCTGTACCGGAGCTTGCCCGTATGCTTGGTGGTGCTCAGATAACAGAGGCAGTTATGGAAAATGCCCGCGAGATGAGAAATCTGGCTCTTGAATATAAAAAGAATTCCTAAGCCATTTTCTTTTGCCAGGCAACAGCACCGCATCTGCCGCATCCGTATTTACGATAGTTTTTAGTAAACTGACTATCACGTTTTCGGTAGATGGTTGCACCGCAGTTGCCACAAGTAAATATATATTTGATAGCCATAGAGGAGTTGGACTTGTAGTCTTCAACTCCTTTTTCTATGCCTGTTGTTACTCGCTTGATATTGTATCCATATACCTGGTTCATAACCTCGGCATAGTATTTCCATTGACCAGTATGCTTCATGCAATTCTTGCAGGTATGTAAAATCTCATGAATAATAGTTTCTTTGCAGGATTTCTCTGTAATTCTATCGTCAGTAATAAGAGCCTCAGCTATTTGGATTTCAAAAGTCTTGTCAGGATTTTGCTTGCAAAGTCCCCATCTACTTTTTGCTCTTTTATTAATAGTCCATGAGGTGATATTGCCAGGCTTGATGCCTACATGGGTTATTTCATTCATTGATTCAGTTATCAGTCGGTTAAAATCTTTCATAATATATACGGTTTGAAATATACCTTTTTAGATTAATTTTGTATCCAGGTTATTATATCTATTTTGTCGTAAAAGAGAAATAGACTATATATTAGTGTGAATGGTGGTATTAGTTGTTCAAATATTATTTTGAAAGGTGTAGGGGTATTTGGGTTGTAAAATATTCTATTAGCGTGTGATAATAGAAATGCTCAATTTAGTCATCAATAGTTTCAATTTAGTCAAAAGTAGTTAAAATGACTAAATTAAAATTGTTGACGACTAAATTAAAACGTTATATCATTATATTAAATTAATTTAGTCATATAGGCGGCAAATGACTAAATTAAAATATAAATGAGGTAATTAAATGAGAGATTATAGTTATAAAGAAAAATGGCAAGAATTACTTACGCCAGAGATAGTAAAGAAGCTTACCCTTATTAATGAATATAAGGGAGAACAGCGTTTATTCATTGCAGCTCATAAAGATGAATTGCTTGAATTAGTTGAAATTGCAAAGATTCAGAGTACAGAAGCTTCCAATAGAATTGAGGGTATTTTTACAGCGGATGATAGACTTAAGAATCTTGTGCAACAGAGAACTGACCCTAGAAATAGAGATGAAGCAGAAATAGCTGGATATAGAGATGTGTTAAATACAATTCATGAGAGTTATGAATATATTCCTATTAATGCCAACTATTTTCTTCAACTTCATAGAGATTTGTATAAATTTCTAGGAAGCGTAGATGGCGGAGTTTTTAAGGTTGATGATAATGTTATTAGAGAAACAGACCAAGATGGCAATGAACATATCAGATTTGTGCCTGTTCCTGCCTGGGAGACGTCTAGAGCAGTAGATGAATTGTGCAATGCTTTTCGTGATGCTAAAGATGAGGTTGATCCATTAATATTGATGTCTATGTTTATTCTTGATTTCTTGTGTATCCATCCTTTTAATGATGGAAATGGAAGAATGAGTAGATTACTTACTTTATTATTGCTTTATCAATCTGGATTTATTGTAGGAAAGTATATCAGTATTGAAAAGCTGATTGAGGAGTCAAAAGAAACATATTACGAGGCTCTTCAGGATAGCTCATACAGTTGGCATGAGAATGAAAATGACTACAAACCATTTGTTAACTATATGCTTGGTGTTATAGTTGGAGCCTACAAGGAATTTGAATCTAGAGTAAAGCTTGTGACTGATTCTAGCTATTCAAAGGGCGATAGAATTAGAGAAATTATTAAAGGCCATATCGGAACTATTACAAAGGCTGAATTATTGGCAATGAATCCTGATATTAGCGATACAACAGTTCAACGTTCTCTTGCGGATTTGTTAAAGAGTGGGGAAATAAAGAAAATAGGTGGTGGTAGATACACCAAATATATTTGGAATACGGAGGAGTAATAAATGGTTACAGGCGATTTGAAAAATAAGATTGATGGATTGTGGGATATATTTGCAGCTGGTGGTCTTGTTAATGCACTTGAGGTTATTGAGCAGATTACATATTTAATGTTCATTAGAGATTTAGATGACATTGACAATAAAAAAGAAAAGGAAAGTGCCATGCTTGGACTTCCTTATAAGAGCATTTTCGCAGATGAGGTAAAGATTGGAGAGCGTTCAATAGATGGAAAGCAACTGAAGTGGTCTGTATTCCATGATTTTTCGGCCGGTAGAATGTATACAGTAATTCAGGAGTGGGTTTTCCCATTTATAAAGAATCTTCATAGCGATAAGGATAGTGCATATTCAAAATACATGGATGATGCTATTTTTAAGCTACCTACACCACTGCTTTTATCAAAGGTTGTTGATTCATTAGATGATATTTATGCACTCATGAATGACATACAGGCGACCGACGTACGTGGAGATGTTTACGAATATATGTTGAGTAAACTATCTCAAGCAGGGAGAAATGGTCAATTTAGAACCCCTAGACATATCATCAGAATGATGGTCGAATTAGTAGACCCAAAGGCTGATGATGTGATATGCGACCCAGCATGTGGTACATCAGGTTTCTTAGTATCTGCTGCGGAGTATTTGAAGGAAACAAAGAAAGAAGAAATCTTCTTTAACAAAGACAAAAAAGAGCACTATATGAATTCCATGTTCAATGGTTTTGATATGGATAGAACAATGCTTCGTATAGGTGCTATGAATATGATGACCCATGGTATTGATAATCCTTTTATTGAATATCGTGATAGTTTGTCAGACCAAAATGCCGACAAGGACAAATACTCACTTATATTGGCCAATCCACCTTTCAAAGGAAGTCTTGATGCTGATGCTGTATCTGGCGACTTATTAAAGGTTTGCAAGACTAAAAAGACAGAGCTGTTGTTTCTTGCACTGTTCTTGAGAATCCTTAAAGTAGGAGGGAGATGCGCTTGTATCGTACCTGATGGGGTGTTATTTGGTTCATCTAAGGCTCATAAGGACATTAGAAAAGTGATTGTAGAAGATAATAGACTTGAGGCTGTTATTTCAATGCCTTCTGGTGTATTTAAGCCATACGCTGGTGTTTCTACAGCTATTCTGATATTTACAAAAACTGGACATGGTGGAACCGATAATGTTTGGTTTTACGACATGACTGCTGACGGATACAGCTTGGATGATAAGCGTACACCTGTTAATGAAAATGATATTCCGGATATCATTGCTCGTTTTAAGAATATTGAAGCAGAGTCAGATAGAAAGCGTACTGATAAGTCGTTTATGGTGCCTAAGCAAGACGTTGTTGATAACGATTATGACCTTTCTATTAACAAGTATAAGGAAGTTGAATATCAGAAAGTAGAGTATCCACCAACATCAGAGATTATGGCAAATATCCGTGAACTTGAAATTGAGATTGGTAAGGAAATGGATGAGTTGGAGAAATTGTTAGGAGTGTAAAAATGGCTAAGGTTAGTAAAAGGGGAGGTTTTTCGGATCGCAATGGTATCAAAACCGAAAACAGTATAATTCAATTGATTTCATTTGATAAACGCACTAGGATTCAGCTACAAAATATGTTGAGTTTGTTATATCAGAAAGTATATCGTCAAGATACTTATTGGGGTAATGACGAAATACAGGAATTTTTTCGATTTGTACAAGGAACAGTTTATTCTGAACCAGTTGATACAAGAGTGAAGATAGATGACGATAAAATTTGGGCGATAATTAACCATACTATTCAGAATGATGACTATGATGATGTTTTAACTTTAGTAGAAGCAATAATTCAATATTGGGATGATTATATGAGAAAGGTTTGGGGATATAATTATTATAATTACTACGATAATACCTATAAAGATTATTCATTATTCCAGACTGTTAACATGTATTTAAAACGGGAATATGTTGGTTATAGATTTATTGATGGTCAACTAACGCCTATTAGTGATGATGTTGAAATAGATACAATTAACCAGGCTTTAGAAAGTAAGTATGAAGCAGTATATATCCATTTATCGAAGGCTAATACTTTGTTGGCAGATAGAGATACTCCTGATTATGAGAATTCAATTAAAGAGAGTATAAGTGCAGTAGAAGCACTCTGTGAAATTTTAACAGGGATAAAGGGGAAAGAGGCAACCTTGGGGAGAATGTTGAAGAAGTTGGAGAATAGTGGTGTGGAAATACATGCGGGATTGAAGTCTGCATTTAATACATTGTATGGTTATACATCTGATGCTAATGGTATTAGACATGCTGGCGATATAGGTGGACCAGCATCTACATTTGAAGAAGCAAAATATATGTTGGTTTCTTGCAGTGCATTTATTAATTATTTAATAGGCGTGACTGCGGATTAGATGAAAGGAAAAACAAATTGAGATTTGTAGGGATGATAGATGATTTTAAATGATATATGCGAAGTTTATTCTGGATATGCATTAAAGGAATTTAATGATACTGGCGATGGGCTTCCTGTAATTAAAATTGGAAATATACTTACCGATGGAACACTTAATCTTACTGAGTGTCAATTTACATCAGAGAAAATAAATGAAAAGTATTATTCTCAAAAAGATGATGTATATGTAGCTTTATCTGGAGCAACTACAGGAAAAATTGGAATTTTAAAATCGGATGATAGGTATGTAGTTAACCAGCGAGTAGGTATAGTTCGAAAGAAAAGTAATGAAGTGCCAAATGAGTTCATAAAATATTATTTGTTGAGGCAAACAGATCGCATTCTACAGGAAGCAGCAGGGTGTGCTCAACCCAATATAAGTCCTAAGCAATTGGGGCAGTATGTAGTACCAGACTACGATATTGGTAAAATGAATCATATTGTTAATGTTCTTAATAGATTAACAAACATAATTAAAGAAAGAAATGATGAACTTTCCGCGTTAGACGAACTCATCAAAGCCCGATTTGTCGAGCTCTTTGGCAATCCTGTAAGAAACTCAATGGAATGGGAAACATACCAACTTGATGAATGCTTAGAAAGGATCGATAACGGAAAGAGTTTCGTTTGTTCTGATAAACCTAGAGAAGACAATTATCCGGCAGTCCTTAAGCTAAGTGCTGCAACTTATGGGGATTATAGGCCATCAGAGAACAAGGCATTGCTGGATGAAAAACAGTTTGTTGAAAGTGCAGAAGTTCATGCGGGTGATTTGCTTTTTACCAGAAAAAATACTCCTGAACTTGTTGGGATGGCAGCATATGTTCAAGAAACACCATCAAAACTTATGATGCCGGATCTTATTTTTCGATTAGTGCCGAATGAAAAAATGAATGCCGTATTTTTATGGCAACTTATAAATTGCAAAGATTTCAGACCAGTGATACAAGCAATATCTGGTGGGTCGGCAAAATCAATGTCTAATATATCAAAAGAACGACTTGGGAAAATTAAAGTCATATGCCCACCAAGAGAGTTACAAGAAAGCCTGGTTCCGTTTATAAAACAAGTCGACAAATCAAAAGTTGCAGTTCAGAAGGCATTGGATGAAGCACAATTATTATTTGATAGTTTGATGCAAGAGTATTTTGGATAAATAAAGTGGTTGCAGGGGCGCTGGTAAAGAAAGGATTACCAGTATGGAAGAAAAAATTGTAACTATTTTAAATGAGATGTCGGAGTATCTTTCAATTGCACAAATGAAGAAGCTTCAGGAAGTTATGTTGGATGCTTTTTCAGGGAAAATCGAAAAGCAAAAGCAAATTTCAAATCGAGAATATTTGAGAATGTTCTTAGCAGCAAAGACGATAGAAGGTTGTTCAAATCGTACGATTCAATACTACCGAGTGACGATTGAGAAAATGCTAATGATTATGGATCAACCAATTCGGAAGATTACTACGGAGGACATGAGAAGTTACTTGTCACAATATCAAGAATGGAATGGATGTAGCAAGTTGACGGTTGATAATGTTCGTCGAAATATATCCAGTTTCTTTTCGTGGCTTGAAGAAGAAAACTATATTCTAAAAAGTCCAATGCGCCGGATTCATAAGATTAAAACGAATCAACAGGTGAAAGAAATAATTACGGATGAGGACATAGAGAGGCTTCGTGATAGCTGTAAATGCAAGAGGGATCTTGCAATAGTTGATTTACTTTATTCTACTGGTATTCGTGTTGGAGAACTTGTGAATCTGAATATTTCTGATGTGGATTTTGAAGCCAGAGAGTGTGTTGTTTTTGGAAAAGGTGGAAAAGAGCGGAAGGTATATTTTGATGCTAAATCAAAGTTGCATTTGCAAGCATATCTATCTAGTCGTGTAGATGATAATGAGGCATTATTTGTAACATTAGATGCTCCATATGATAGGCTGAAAATTAGTGGCGTAGAAATAAGAATGCGTTCCTTGGGGCGAAGTAATAATATGACGAGGATTCATCCACATAAGTTTAGACGTACAATGGCTACGAGAGCAATTGATAAAGGTATGCCAATAGAGCAGGTGCAAAAGATTTTAGGACACTCGCAAATAGATACGACGATGCAATATGCGATGGTAAATCAAAGTAATGTAAAGTCGTCGCACAGGAAGTACATTTCATAGGGGGGAATATGTCTAAGAAGAAAGTATATTCTATAAAGAGAGAGTTATTAAAAAAATCGCGAGAAGCTGTACTTGCTGCAGTATCAATTTATAACAATCCACAAATGACATTCAAATCAGAGACATTTATTACATTGATAATAATTGGATGGACATATTTGATGCATGCATATTACAGAGATGTGCATGTTGACTACAGATATAAAACTAAAGTGGGAAAAAAAGTTATAGTAGACAAAACAAAATATGGGGCATATAAGCATTGGGAGTTGGAGGCATGTTTAAATAATAAAAAATGTCCATTAGATAAAGATACTATAGCTAATCTTAAGTTTTTAATAGGAATAAGGCATGAAATAGAGCATCAAATGACGGATAAGATTGATGAGTTCCTTAGTGCAAAATTGCAGGCATCTGCGATAAATTATGATTACTATATCACGCGTTTGTTTGGTGAGAAATACAGTATTAATGAGAGCTTATCTCTGGCAATTCAGTTTTCCCCAATTGCACCATCGCAAATGGATGAATTAAAAGATAATGAACATATTATTTTAAGCGTTAAAAATTTTATTGTTGATTTCGAGGAAAAATTATCAGAAGATCAGTTGCAGAGTTCTAGATATGCATATAGGGTTCTTTTTGTTCCAATAAATGCTAAGAGAAGGGGACAAGCTGATAGAGTTGTGGAGTTTATTAGAAGTGATTCTCCTTTAGCTGAAGGAATAGAAAAGCAATACGCATTAATAAAGGAGACAGAGAAGAATAAGTATTTACCATCACAAATTGTATTACTAATGAATAATGAGGGGTATACCAAATTTAATATGAGCAAACATACTGATTTGTGGAAGCGGGAGGATGCGAAAAATCCTGATAAGCATTATGGCGTGTTAGTAGCAAAAACTTGGTATTGGTATGATTCGTGGATACAAAAAGTAAGGGATTACTGTGAAGCCAATAAAGAAAAGTTAATATAGAGTCATCCGATGCAAATTGAGATTTGTAGGGATGATAGATGGAGAAAATATTATTAGAAGATTGTTGTGAAATCCTTGATTCGATGAGAGTTCCAATTACATCATCTGATAGAGTTGAAGGACCATATCCATATTATGGCGCGAATGGTATTCAAGACCATGTGGCAGAGTATATTTTTGATGATGAATTAGTTCTTTTAGCTGAAGACGGAGGGAATTTTGGCTCTAAAGAAAGACCTATAGCTTATAGAGTGTCCGGTAAGTGCTGGGTTAATAATCATGCTCACGTACTTAAACCAAAAGCGGGAATGGATGTAGACTACTTGTGTTATTCGCTAATGTTTTACGATGTTGGTGGAATGGTTAATGGTGCAACAAGGCAAAAACTCACACAAGCGGCTATGAGACAGATGCAAATTCCTAAAAGAACTATTGAAGAGCAGAAACACATAGTAGAACTTTTAGGTAAAATAGTTGCCATTAAGGAGCAACGACAAAAAGAATTAGAAGCATTAGATGAGCTTATCAAAGCCCGATTTGTCGAGCTCTTTGGTGATCCGGCAACTAATCCAAATGGGTGGGATGAAACCACAATTGGAGATGAATGTTTTTATATTAAAGACGGTCCTCATAAATCGTTACCAGATATAGGAAAAGAGAATGGCGGGCATCCATTTATATCAGTAAGAAATATTGTTAATGGATTTATAGATTTTTCTACAGCAAGATATATTTCAGATGAAGACTATGCTGATGCCATAAAAAAATGTCATCCAGAAAAGGGTGATATGCTCTATAGTAAAGGCGGAACAACGGGAATAGCAAAGTTGATTGATATTGATGAAGAATTTGCAAACTGGGTTCATGTAGCAGTTTTAAAATTCGATAAGTCAAAACTGAATGGTGTTTTCTTTGAAAATATGCTTAATGGAGCTTATTGTTATGAACAGTCACAAAGACTAACAAAGGGTATTGCTAATAGAGATTTAGTTCTGAGTGCTATGGCTCAAATAAAGATGTACAGACCGCCAATGGAGCTTCAGGAGCAGTTCGCAGACTTCGTAAAACAAGTCGACAAATCAAAAGTTGTATAAATAATATTTAATACAAGGAGAATGATAAATGGGAGAAATCTTGAGTGAAATTGCTAAAGAGTCTAGCGGAGTTTTAACTGAAGTTTATAAAGATGGAATAAGTCAGTCTATAAAACCGATAGGAACAATGCTTAGCTATTTACCACGTACAGTGAGGTTGGGGTTATCTAAGTGGGAAAAGTGGATTATTAATGGTGAGGAAAGCTTACGATTAACTGGTGAGGCTCTCAAAGATAAGGTTGATAAGATACCAGAAGAAAAATTATGTGAACCCGAACCATATGTAGCAGTTCCGGCAATTCAGCAAATTTCCTATTGTAACGATAGTAAAGAACTAAGAGATTTATATGCTAATTTACTAGCATCATCTATGAATATTGATAAGAGATGGTCAGTTCATCCGAGCTTTGTGGACTTAATAAAGCAATTAAGCCCAGATGAGGCAAAGCTTTTAAAAATTTTTCCAACAGATATAAGCGCATTAGCACCATTAGTGGATTGTAGGGTTGTTATAGATGGACTGGGAGGAGGGATTACAGTTGCGAGAAATATTACTGCAGAATTTCTTTATTCGGTATGTGATAATCCTGAGAATATGAGTTTTTATTTAGAGAATTTAAACAGATTAAAAGTAATAGAAATATCTACTCGAACACATATAAAAGATGATTTTGTATATAAAGAAATTGAAAATAGTACTCGAATTAATGAATGCAAAAAGAGAGTAACATTAACTGATGGACAAAAATTTTCTATAGAAAAAAAGTGTTTTTATATGACTGAGTTTGGTCTACAATTTATAAAATGTTGTATAGGAATAGATGGGAATAATAGTTAATACGAATAGTAAGTTATGCATATATGAGGAATAAATGTATGATTACAAATTTTGACTTCTTAAAACAAGAACCTAAATTTAACACATTCGCAGATGTTGCAATCTCAGCAGAGCGCATCATTCTAATGGAACCTGAGGCAAGTATTATCAACAGCCGCAGGGCGATGGAGTTTGCGCTTAAATGGATGTATTCCGTTGAAAAAGAATTGGAGATGCCTTACCAGGATAATCTTCAAAGTTTGATGAATGCTGAAGAGTATCGCCAAATTATTGGTCAAGATTTGTGGAAGCGAATGGATTTTATTCGTAGGTGTGGAAACAATGTAGCTCATAGTGGACGAAAGCTTGGTAGAGATGAGGCGATGCTTTGTCTTGAGAATCTTTTCATTTATCTAGACTATATTTCTTATTGTTATTCTGATTTATACCAGGAACGTACATTTAATCCTAAGCTTATTGATGACAGAATAAAAAAGAGTAAAGAGAATCGTGAGCAAGCTGAGGCAACTAAAGCTGAGTTGCAGAAGGAAATTGAAAATTCAGCTCAGAAAGATTTGGATTTACAAAAACTTCGTGAAGAAAATGAGTCATTAAAAGAAGCTTTATCTTCGCGCAGAGCTGAAAAACAACAGACCTATGTACCAAAGCCTCTTGATTTATCTGAGTATAAAACTAGAAAAATATATATCGATTCTATGCTTATAGATGCTGGTTGGGTGGAAGGTAAAAACTGGCTCAATGAAGTCGAACTTACAGGTATGCCTAACAAATCAGAGGTGGGATACGCTGACTATATTCTTTATGATGATTCTCATAAGCCTCTTGCGGTGGTGGAGGCAAAAAGAACATGCGTTGACGTAGCAAAGGGGCGTCAGCAAGCTAAGCTTTATGCAGACATTATCGAAAAGGAATATGGTAGAAGACCAGTTATTTTCTTAACAAATGGTTTTGATACTAGAATTGTTGATAATCAGTATCCAGAGCGTAAAGTTGCGCAGATATATTCGAAGCGTGATTTAGAGAAACTATATAATCTTCAGTCAATGAAGACTAGTTTAAATCATGTTTCTATAGATAAAAACATAGCAGGTAGATATTATCAGGAGGCAGCCATTAAGGCTGTCTGCGACGCATTTGATAAAAAGAATAGAAGAAAAGCTCTTCTTGTTATGGCAACAGGTTCTGGTAAAACGAGGACGGTAATAGCCCTTTGCAAGGTACTTTTGGAAGCCGGATGGGTAAAGAATATACTTTTCCTTGCTGATCGAAATTCATTAGTTACACAGGCAAAGCGTAGCTTTGTAAATTTGTTACCAGATTTATCATGCACAAATCTCTGTGAAGATAAGGAGAACTATAATTCTCATTGCGTATTCTCGACATATCAGACAATGATTGGCTTGATAGATTCTGCTAAGGATGAAGAGGGAAAGTTATTTACTTGTGGTCATTTTGACTTAGTGATTTGCGATGAGGCTCATCGTTCAATCTACAATAAGTACAAGGATATATTTACATATTTTGATGCTCCATTGGTTGGACTTACAGCCACACCTAAAGACGAGATTGATAAGAATACATATTCAATTTTTGAGCTTGAAAATGGTGTTCCAACATATGGTTATGATTTGGCGCAGGCTGTTACAGACCGTTATCTTGTAGATTATGTTTCTGTAGAAACAAAGTTTAAATTTATTGAGCAAGGTATTTGCTACGATGAATTGTCTGAAGAAGATAAAGATATTTATGAAGATACTTTTGAAGATGAAGATGGAAATCTTCCAGAGAGGATAAATTCATCAGCTATTAATACATGGCTTTTTAATGAAGACACAATTCGTCAGGTGCTTCATATCGTTATGCGAGATAGTTTGAAAATTGAATATGGTGAGAAGATTGGCAAGACTATTATTTTTGCAAAGAATCACGATCATGCTGAGAAGATTCTAGAGGTCTTTAATAAGGAATATCCAAATCTTGCAAAAAGTGCTAATGGTCAAGCCTTTGCAAAGGTAATCGACAACTATATGACTTATGCTCAAAGTGCTATCGATGAATTTTCCGATGCAAAGAAGTTGCCACAGATTGCTATATCAGTTGATATGCTTGACACAGGTATCGATGTTCCAGAAGTACTTAATCTCGTTTTCTTTAAGAAGGTAATGAGTAAAGCTAAGTTTTGGCAGATGATTGGACGTGGTACTAGACTATGCCCAGGGCTTATAGATGGCGAGGATAAATCAAAGTTCTATATCTTTGATTTTTGTGGTAATTTTGAATTTTTCCGTATGGGTGAAGGCCGACCAACTGCAAATATGATTGCATTACAAGGCGCAGTCTTTAATCTGGAATTTCAGATTGCTTATAAACTACAAGATGTTAATTATCAGGTGAAGAGATTAATAGCCTATCGGGATAAGCTTGTAGAGATGATGACAGGAAAGGTTCGTGAGCTTAATCGCGAGAATTTTGCAGTACGTCAACATATTAAATATGTTGATTTGTATTCTTCTGAAAGCAACTATCAGGCGCTTTCCTATGAGGATACACTGTTAGTTCGTGAAGAGTTAGCACCGCTTATTTTGCCAGATGATGACGAAGCATCGGCTGTGAGATTTGATGCTTTGATGTACGGATTAGAGTTGGCGCAGTTAGCTGGCCGCAAATATGGAAGACTTAGATTGGATTTGTTTAAGAAGGTTAGTGGAATAGCATCAGTTGCAAATATTCCTGAGATTCAAGCACAAAAGGAATTGATTACTAAAATCCTTAATACAGATTATGTTGATAGAGCAGGGATAGAGGATTTGGAATTCATTAGAGAGAGTTTAAGAAATCTGATGAAGTATGTGCCTCGAAATAAGCTTCGTTACGATACAGATTTTTCTGATGATATTTTGGATACAAACTGGAATGAATCTGAGCTTGATAATGATGAGTTGAAGAATTATAAAGCAAAGGCAGAGCATTACATCCGTCAACATCAGGACAATCTTGTTATAGCTAAACTTCGAACTAATCAGCCATTGACCCATCTCGATATAGAAGTCTTAGAAGATATTCTGTGGAAAGAAATAGGTACTAAAGAGGATTACGAGAGAGAGTATGGAGATAAGCCATTAGGAGAATTTGTGCGAAATATTGTTGGCATGGATATGAATGCAGCAAAAGAGGCTTTCTCAGAATTCCAACATAATACTAATCTTGATAGCCGTCAGATATATTTTGTTAATCAGATAGTAGAATATATTGTTCATAACGGCATGATGACAGATTTATCAGTACTCCAAGAATCACCATTTACAGACCAAGGAAGTATTGTTGATATTTTTACTGACCTATCAGTATGGAATGCAATTAGGAAGATAATAGAAACAATTAATGGTAATGCGGTAGCATAAGTTATTCTTTGTATTTATAGATTGACACCTTGTGTTAGGACACATATACTAAAATGCAACAGAGTTGCAAATTAGAAAGAGGGTGGACATTATTAACACAGGTGTTTATATTTTTGCTGGATTTTTAGAGAGCGGTAAGACTACAGCATTACAGGGTGTTTTGACGAGAAATGCTGATGTGATTAACAAGGAAAATAAATCAGTTATTATCTGTACTGAGGATGGAGAGGAAGAGTACGATAGCAATCAGCTTAAAGAGATTAATACCTCAGTAGTTATGATGGAGGATGAGGAGTCTTTTGATCTAGATTATCTAGAAAAGATTCAGGAAGAATATTCTCCGTCAACAGTTTATATAGAGTTTAATGGAATGTGGGATTTGAAGAAATTCATTGAAAAGCCCATGCCAGAGGGGTGGATTATTATGAATGTATTTACCCTTGTGGATGCTACCACATTTGAGATTTATTTGACCAATATGCGTCAGGTCATTATGAATCCAATCAGCGTTTCAGATGTCATTTTATTTAACAGATGTACAGAAAATACTAAAAAGGGAGAGATTAGAAGACCTATCAAGATTCTAAATCCAAATGGTCAGCTGTTTTTCTCAAGAATGGATGGTTCCATAGATGATGGAATGGAAGATTTTCTCATGCCACAGGAGGATGGCATTGTTCATGTGGAGGAGGATATTTTTTGCTCTTGGTTTGTTGATTGTATTGAAAATCCCGACAAATATTATGGCAAGCGTGTGGCATTTAAGGCTATGGTTACCTCGGGAAAGGGACTTTCTGATAATCAGTTTTATGTGGGAAGGCTTGCAGCTATTTGTTGTCAGGCTGACGCCCAGTTTATTGGATTCATAGCTGAGGCAAAAGAAAATAGGCCTAATGACAAGGATTGGATTGAAATGGAAGCAACAGTAGAAAGAGGTCAGCTTAGCGAGGGCAAGCAGATTATTCTTTTAAATGCAAATTCTATCAAGCAGGTAGATAAGCCTGAGGATATTTATATCTATGCATAGATTCTAGCCATATAGCAACAGGGGCATTATGTGATATACTTTAGGTACGTTATGCTAGTTGTTAAAGGGGATTGAGTTTATGTACATAAATACGAAGAAACATTATCTTTCAAAATCAATATATATTTCTGCAGGAATAGGACTTTTGGCTCAAATCGTAAATGCGGTTTCCAGAATATTTTTTGATGCAAAAGTTGCTGAGCCGGATATGCTAAATCAGGTTATTTTTATTGTTAGCATGGTTCTGCAGGTGGTAGTTATTCTTGTGATTATCTTTGTTTTTAGTTATTACATCCGTCAGATGCGGCATATAGTGCGTCTAATGAAGGACGATGATTCTGATGAGATGGCTATATTACAGAGAAAATATATACCAGATGATATATCTAGTTTAAAGGCAGAAGCTATTTATCAGCTACTAGAAATTTGGGCGTCAATTTTTATATTTGTACAGATAATGTCCTTGGTTTCCAACTATGAATATAGAAGTCTGATTCGTAGACTTTCAGAGCTTATACCGTTAGATAGTTATGAAAATGCAGTGACATTTTATGGTATATATAATTCCACCCACGGGTTTAAATATATCGGTATGTTTGCTGCTCTTATTATTGGAATTTTTGTAACTGCCGTTTTCTTAAAAGATAGATTTCTAAAGATTGTCACTGTCAGTGTGACAGGAGTCTTTATGCTGGCATTTACAATTTTTCAGATGATTACTTTTGAGACTAATTTTAAAATCATAAGTATCGTATGGACATCCATTATTTATCATGGACTAGAAACCATAGGACTTATTTTATTTGCTATTTATTTATCTAAGAATTACAAGGGGCTCTAGATTACAGATTTTTCTCGCCCCATCTTTTAAGCTCTAATAGAATTGGTATGATGCTTTTGGCCTTGTCAGTGAGAGAGTATTCTACTCTGACAGGCATTTCATCATATTGCTTTCTGATGACCATTCCAGATTCTTCAAGTTCTTTTAGAGAGTTGGCTAGCATTGTATTTGTGATGCCATACACAGCACGTCTTAAGTCACCATATCTGACTACTTCGTCCTTATCGATGACACAAAGTATCATTATTTTCCATTTTCCACCAACTATATTTAGGACCTTTTTAAGGCCGCAATCCTCACCGGCAATATTGTCACATAAAGGTTCTTTCTTGCTCATATTCCATGTCCTTTCTATTCTATATGCATCTGGTCAGTTTTTTCTGACTAGGTTAATAAATTCTGCGTACTTGATATATTTTTCGTACCACCTATAATAAACTTATCAATTGATAAACGCAACAATAAAAATAGAAAGGTGTCTGATATTTAAGAATGGTTAGAAAAAAAGCTAATCCAGACAGGAGCATATGTGTAGCCTGTGGAGTCTGTGTAGGACAGTGTCCTAAGGGCGCAATATCAATATATAAAGGCTGCTATGCTTTTGTTGATACTGAAAAATGTGTTGGATGTGGTTTATGTGAAAAGGCATGTCCAGCAAATGCGATTTGTTTGGTAGAAAGTGATTCGGAGGTGACAAATGGCAAATAGTAATAAGAAACACTGGTACAGTTACCTTTGGATTTGGTCAATAGTATATTTTGCATTAGGATTTTTCAATATCTTATTTGCATGGCTTGGAATGATTGATTTTATTTTGCCTTTGATTTTTGCAATAGTAGGTGGCAACAAATGGTTCTGCAACAATATGTGTGGACGTGGACAGCTGTTTTGGGTGTTAGGTAGAAATTTAGGATGTTCAAGAAAAAAGCCGGCTCCTAAGTGGGTGGCTTCAAAATGGTTTAGATATGGCTTCTTAGCATTTTTCCTAACTATGTTTGGAACCATGGTGTTTAACACATACCTAGTATTTACAGGGGCTGGTACTTTAAAGAAGGCAATTAAGCTTTTCTGGACTTTTAGAGTTCCATGGCAATGGGCATATTCAGGAAGCATTTTCCCTGATTGGGTGGCTCAGTTTGGATTTGGATTTTATAGTTTGATGCTTACATCCACACTTATTGGCTTGATTTTTATGGTTCTATATAAAGAACGTACCTGGTGTTCATTCTGCCCAATGGGCACTATGACTCAGGGGATATGTCAGATAAAAGCAAGAGAAAAATAGGAGGTACGTTTTGGGAAAGACAGTTATTATCGGTGGTGTAGCTGCAGGTGCAAGCGCAGCAGCTCGCCTTAGAAGATTAAAAGAAAATGAAGAAATAATACTTTTAGAAAGAGGAGAGTATATTTCATACGCTAATTGTGGTTTACCTTACCATGTGGGAAATGTAATTGAAAATCGTAGTGATCTTTTGGTTACAAAAAAAGAAATGATGGAGAGCAGATACGCTATTGATGTAAGAATTAATAGCGAAGTTACATCTATTAATCGTGATTCAAAAAGTGTTCACGTGGTTACAAAGGATGGTCAGGAATATGATGAATCCTATGATAATTTAGTAATTGCCACAGGATCTTCACCAGTTCGACCTGCAATTTCTGGAATTGATTCACCTAAAGTGAAGACTCTTTGGACTGTGCCAGATACAGATGAGATTAAGAAATATATTAAGGAAAATAGTGTTAAATCAGCTACGGTTATTGGTGGAGGATTTATTGGACTTGAAATGGCAGAAAGTCTCCATGGGCTTGGTATTGATGTGACAATAGTAGAGGCTTCAAATCAGGTAATGGCACCAGTTGACTACGAGATGGCTCTGCTTTTGAATGAAAACATTCGTGACAATGGAGTAAAATTAATTGTCAATGATGGGGTTGATAGCTTTGAGGACACTTCAGAGGAAATCAAAGTAAAGCTTTCAAGCGGAAAGACTGTTTTGTCAGAGCTTGTGATTCTTTCTATTGGTGTAAAACCAAACAGCAAGTTAGCTGCTGATGCTGGACTAGCTCTTAATGAAAAAGGCGGAATAATCGTTGACAGTCACATGAGAACAGAAGATGAGTCAATCTATGCAGCTGGAGACGTAGTTGAGGTGGTAGATTTTATTTTTAAAGATAAAACAATGGTTCCACTTGCAGGACCTGCAAATAAGCAGGGAAGAATTGTAGCTGATAATATTGCAGGACTAGACTCAACTTATACAGGAACACAAGGCTCATCAGTTGTAAAAGTCTTTGATTTAAATGTGGCAACAACAGGAGCAAATGAGAAGTCTCTTGTAAGAAGAGGGCTTGTAAGAGATAAGGATTATACATCAGTGATTCTAACTCAAAACTCTCATGCAGGATATTATCCAGGGGCAAAGCCTATGATTATAAAGCTTCTTTTCTCTATAGATGGGAAGAAAATCTATGGTGGACAAATCGTAGGAAAAGATGGAGTGGATAAGCGTATAGATACACTTGGTACTGCAATTAGATTTGGTGCTACAGTAAAGGATTTGACAAATTTAGAACTTGCTTACGCACCACCATTTTCTTCTGGAAAAGACCCTATAAATATGGCAGGTTTTGTAGCTGAAAATGTAGTAAATGGGCTTGTAAAACAGGCTGTATGGAATGAGGCAGATATTGATAAGGAATCAGTTATTTTAGATGTTAGAGAACAGGCTGAGCTTGATGTTTTTGCTATTGACGGTGCTGTTAATATTCCTCTTGGTCAGTTAAGAAAACGTATAAACGAATTGGACAAGAACAAGAAGTATATCGTCCTTTGTGCAATAGGTGTGCGTGCTTATAATGCCTATAGAATTCTTGCACAAAATGGTTTTGAGAATATTAAGCTTTATCCAGCTGGAGTTAGATTCTATTCTTCGACCCATAGAAACTTTGAGGAAGTTAATGAAGAATTTGTTTGTAAATACTAGAATTGTTTGTATTAATTATTATCCTTAAATAATCATTTATAGAAGAAGGACTTCGATTATTGAAGTCCTTTTTTACTTTTTATAAATAATGTTGCATAGATTAACAAATATGTGTATTATACTATGTAGTACAGATAGTACAGTTGGCTGATTTAATATATTTATGAAGAGGAAATAATGGATAGAAGTTATAGATATTACGATTACAACGATGATTACTACAGACGCCGCCGGATTGCAGCTAAAAGAAAGCGCAGACGTCGTAGAAGAATGATACTGTTAGTAATTGAGTTTTTAATATTAGTAGGATTTGGATATTTAGGATTACAGTTTTTTAAGCCGGAAGAAAAAATAGATAGACTTGAGGTGGCAAAGGAGTCTGAGATACCTGATTGGATTACAGTGGATTATATTGACGAGGGCAACCCATCAAGAACAGGCTTGCCATTAGATGGGGTCAATAATATAGTGGTTCACTATGTGGGAAATCCAGGTACTACCGCTGAGCAAAATAGAAATTTTTATAATCAAGAGGATTCTGATGTATGCTCACATTTTGTTGTGGGAATGGATGGAACTATTATTATGTGTGTTCCTCTTGATGAGCGTTCATCTGCAAGTAACGATAGAAATCACGACACTATTTCTATAGAAGTATGCCATCCTAGAGTAGACGGTGAATTTACTGATGAATCCTATGATGCATTGATTAAGCTAGTGGATTGGCTTTTGGATGAGTTTCATATGACTCCTGATGATGTGATCAGACATTATGATGTTACTGGAAAAGAGTGTCCTCTTTATTTTGTACAACATCCAGATGCTTGGGAGAAATTTAAGGAAGATTTGTAGTATAATTTTCATTGATAGTAAATTATTTACAAGGATAGATATCAATGAACAAATCTCAGGCGAGAAAGATTCTCGGGTTAGATGGCTCAGAGAATGAGCGAGAAGTAAAAAAGAAATATCGTAAACTTATGCATGATCATCATCCAGATAGCAGCGGCTCATCAGATGGTGAGATGGCAGCGAAAATAAATACTGCCTACGAGCTTATAATGAAAAGCTTTGATGGTGGAATAGTAACGACTTCTAGCAAGAAGTCTAAAAAGAAAAATTGGAGTGCAAAAGAAAACAAGAATGCCTACTGTGTTAGACCTATTTTTCATGAGGTTGAGGATTTTGATGGAAACAGTATTGGGACCATTGAAATCGCCCGTGGCAAGTACGTTTGGACAAAGGACGAGGAGTTTTCTTTATTTTTAAAAAGTCTATATGAGACCAGCAAGGAACTGCTTGAAAATGCAAGACCTACATTATTTTTTCAGGTTCCAGATGTGATAAAGCAAAAGTATCTAGCAGACCTTACATATCTTTTGACAGGTCAGTTTATTGATAGCACTTTGACCTTGAAGGAATTAGGAGTGCTTGATATTGATGCTTACAAGATATCTGCAATGGTTGAGCTGGGAGCTGATGTTGCAGTTCCCAAGGTTGGCACTACGCTTTATCCTGCTGGTATTTCTAATCACCGCCTTTATCTTAGAAACAAGGTGTCAGAGATTGTGGGATATCTTAGTTTCAAGGATGATAGGCTCTATTATGTTATAATCCCTTTATTAGAACAAAAGCGTGCTCAAGTGAAAATGGTAGTTGCTGATAAGACCCTTAAGTCTAGAACGAGGAAGAGATACGTGGATTTAGATTTATGGATTAGGCTGATTGAGGTGGAGACATCAGCAGTTGAGAGCACTAATTTAAAAATCGATGAGTTGTTAAAAAAATACGGCAAAGAAGGATTCTGATTTGAGGCTTGTGTTGAAGTAACTGATGGAGTAATTTTGTGGCTGAGAATTATTAGGATAAAACTGGTGTTTTGGCGTGAGAGAAAGAATTAATTTTAGAGAAATAGAAGAAGCTGATGATGAAAAGCTGGCTATGATTATAAGAGATAATCTAGAGGCATATCATTTAGATATTCCGGGGACAGCATATTTTGATGAGAGCCTAGATCATCTCAGCCAGTATTATTTAGGAGCTGATGATAGAGCATATTTTGTAGTTTTGTTGGATGGAGAGGTTGTTGGAGGTGTAGGTTTTCAGAAGCTTGATTATATGATAGATACTGCTGAGTTGCAAAAGCTATACTTGGCTGATTGTGTAAAGGGCCAAGGCATATCCTACAAGATGATGAGCTTTATTGAAGAGAATGCTTTTAGCATGGGATTTACCCAGATGTACCTTGAGACCCATTCTAATCTTGTGGCAGCTATGCATCTCTATGAAAATTGCGGATATCATCTCATTGAAAAGCCTGTTGAAGTAGTCCACAGCGCCATGGATAGGTTCTATCTGAAAAATCTACTGTCTGTAGTGGGAAAATAGATTTAGGCAATAGAGATTTTTGGATGGGCTACTGCCTGTGGAGGAAAATCGAATCTAAGCAGTAGAGATTTTGGACTAGGTTACTGCCTGTAGAGGAAAATTGAATTTAGACAGTAGAAATTTTTGGATGAGCTACTGCCTGTGGAGGAAAAATGAATTTAGGCAGTAGAAATTCTGGGGAATGCTACTGCCTAGAATGGAAAATCGATTCTAAGCAGTACAAATCCGAAAAATGACTATTGCCTAGAATGAAAAAATGAATATAGGCAGTAGAAATCTGAAAAATGGCTACTGCCTAAAAGGGAAATATTAATTCAGGCAGTAATAGTTAAAAAGAAATGCTATTGGGAGAGGAGAATATGGATTATAAAACTCTTGAAGAGAAAATCAAAGAATTAAATAGTATTAATCCCAATGCCAATAATGTAAGCAGGGAAAGGTATATGAGTTCATATCATTTGATTTATGATGCCCTTCTTGAAATGGAAAGCAAAGGGGTAATTGCTATTTCTCCCAAAGATAAAAGCCTTAGTTATTTAAAAGAATTGCTTATAAATGATGGGCCAGAGTTTTCCTATACATTTGTATTTTGGAAAAGATTTAGATTTTGGAAGAAGTACAAAATCGGTGTATGTGTTAGAGGATTACCTATATGCAAACCATTGACTGATGATTAATTATAATTCTTAGGAGAATAAAATGAAAATAATATTTATTGGAAATAGCCATACCTATATGAATGACATGCCACAGCTTCTTAGTGAGATGGTAGAGAATGTAACTAGCGAATCCTGTGAAGTTTTCATGCTGGCATATTCTGGAAGATCTTTGAAATGGCATATGGATGAGGAATATTTCTCTGAGAGATTTAACATATTACATGGTAATTATGACTATTGTGTTATTCAGGAACAGGCTCACCCAATGCCAGAGGAGAGTGATACATTTATCTATGCTTCAAAGATAATTGAGCTTTGTAAAATGGCTAAGACAGTTCCTATAATATTTGAAACATGGGCCGAGAAAGCAAAGCCTGAAAATCAGCTAGAAATGAATAATAGATACAGAAAGCTAGCTAAGGAGCAGGATGTATTACTTGCACCAGTAGGTGAGGTTTGGAGTGCAGCAAGAGAAGAATTAGAATCTAAATATGATGAAGATTTATACTATGTGGATGGCGCCCATGCATCAGCGATAGGTGATTATCTGGTTGCTATGGTCCTTGCAAAGGTAATAACAGGCAAATTACCATCTTCTGATTTTGTTAAGACATTTGATTTTAGTTTGCCAAACGATGACTGGAATTCTGTTAAAGAAAATGTGGATGAGGAAATAATGTCAGTGCCACTTGATGTGGCAGCTACAATCAGGAAATATGTTTCAGAATAAATAAAAGGGAGAGTTGAGATGTCACAGGAAAGACCTAGAAAATCTCCGCTTAGCAGGGAGCTTTATAGCACACTTGTGGAGGATGGTTATTCAATTGAGTTTGCTACATTGATAACTGATAATCTAAATACTGATTTTACTGCCGGTAGGATGCTTGGATATTTGGCACACTATGACCATCTGCCAGAGGTGGAGATAGCTGATGAGATGTTAGCAATACTTTCAGATAGGAAGCAGATTATGGATAAAAAGGCTGCTGAAAGTTACAATGCTGCTTGGAACAACTATAGGCAGGCAGGAATATTTGATGATATTGATGAATAGATTGATTGGACCAGCTGAGGCTGGTCTTTTTTGTTGGTAAAATATTAATGAGAAAAATGTGATATGTAATTAGGATAAATGGTTAGATATATCTAACTGAATGTAGTAATATATAATTAGTTTTTTACAAGTAGAATTATGTGAGGAGAAATACATGAAAAAATTATCATCTAAACA
>JAEEGK010006852.1_pt1 | contig 27283 bp, 24 predicted proteins | sample 8958771 | NCBI WGS metagenome assembly JAEEGK01 (sample SAMN16246547, study PRJNA631951) | gut metagenome | biome: gut microbiome; feature: rumen; material: SC-attached | host: Bos | place: Iran: Karaj | collected 2018-10 | reverse complement strand
AAGAAAATATAATTAAATTTGATGAAGAGATAGCTAAAGTTGAGGGTTTAATTAAAAAAGATGATTTAATAAAGAAACAAGAAGTACAAATTACAAGAAGAAAGAAACAAATCTTTATTAATAATAAGGAAATGCATCGTATGAGAGATTATATTTCTAATTTTTGTGTAATTTCTTTTACTCCAGAAGATTTGGAAATAGTAAAAGGATCACCAAATACTAGAAGAAATATGATTAATATAGATATTAGCCAATTACAAAACAGTTATATATCTTATTTAAATGAGTATAATCAGATCATTAAAATACGTAATGAATATTTAAAAAAGATGAATCTTGATGGTAATAGTGATATTAGATATTTAGATGTAGTAAATCAAGGAATGATTGAAAAAGGTATTAAAATATATGAATATCGTTATAATTACTTTAAAAAAATTAACGAAATATTGCCAAAAGTATTTAAAAAACTATCTAATATAGATAATTTACAAATAAAATATGAGACCAACGTAGATTTAGATGATTTTGATTTAGAAAAAATAAAAAAGAGTTATGAAAATAAAATAAAAAAGAATTTTAAAGTTGAACTTATGCAAGGAGTTACATTAGTTGGACCACATCGTGATGATTTTTCATTTTATTTATTAGATAAAGATATGAAAAACTTTGCATCGCAAGGACAACAAAGATTAGCTATCATAGCTCTTAAAATTTCAGAAATATATTTATTTAAAGAGGAAAAGGGAGAATATCCAGTACTTTTATTAGATGATATATTTAGTGAAATAGATAGTAGAAAAAGAAATAAGATAATAAGTTTTTTGTTAAAAGATATTCAAAGTATAATTACTACAACAGATATCAATGATATTGATGATAAGTTGATAGAAAAAGCAAGAATATTCAAAGTAAATAACGGAAAAGTAGCAGAAAGAGGTAAGAAAAATGGAAGAAGAAAAAGTAACAACCAATTATGATTCGTCTGCCATCCAAGTATTAGAGGGACTAGAAGCAGTAAGAAAAAGACCTGGTATGTATATTGGAACAACAGATGTAAAAGGACTTCATCATCTAGTATGGGAAATTGTGGATAACTCCATTGATGAAGCATTAGCAGGATATTGTAAAAATATTGATATTATTATAAATAAAGATAATTCAGTTACTGTTAAAGATGATGGACGTGGTATACCAGTAGATATTCACCCAAAGACAGGAAAATCAACAGTAGAAACAGTTTATACCGTACTTCACGCTGGTGGTAAATTTGGTGGTGGCGGATATAAAGTATCTGGTGGACTTCATGGTGTAGGTGCATCTGTTGTTAATGCATTATCTAGTTGGGTTGAAGTTACTGTATATAAAGACTCAAAAGTATATTTTATGCGTTTTGAAAATGGTGGACACGCAGTAGAACCATTAAAAGTAATAGATAAATGTGATCCTAATCGTACAGGAACAACAGTAACATTTAAACCAGATGCAAATATATTTGATTCTGATATATATGATTATGAAACACTTAAAGTTCGTGTAAGAGAATTAGCTTTCTTAAATCGTGGATTAGCATTAACTTTAAGAGATGATCGTGATAATGAGGATACTACAGGAGATAAATTCTTATATGAAGGTGGTATTAGTGAATATGTTAGATTTATTAATAAAGGAAAAACACCAATTCATGAAGATATAATTCACTTAAGTGGTGAAGATGAAGGAGTATTCCTAGAAGTAGCAATGCAATATAACGATGGATATAGTGATAATATCTATTCATTCGTTAATAATATTAATACACATGATGGTGGAACACACGAAGAAGGTGTAAGAAGAGCATTAACACGTGTAATTAACGCATATGCAAGAAAGAATAATATTCTTAAAGAAAAAGACGAACCTTTAACTGGAGATGATGTTAAAGAAGGATTAACAATGATTATTTCTTGTAAACATCCAAATCCACAATTTGAAGGTCAAACAAAAGGAAGATTAGGTAATTCCGAAGTAAGAAAATTAGCTGATAAGATATTCTCTGAAGGTTTTGAAAGATTTTTAATGGAAAATCCTTCTGATGCTAAGGTAATTATTGAAAAATCAATATCTGCTTGTCGTGCAAGAAATGCTGCAAGACGTGCAAGAGAAGCATCAAGAAAATCAGACTTATCTATGGTTAATACTTGGGGAAAACTAACAGATTGTAAGAGTAAAGATCCTAGTATTACTGAAATATTTATCGTCGAGGGAGATTCAGCTGCAGGTTCTGCAAAAGAAGGACGAGACTCAATGACACAAGCAATTCTTCCTTTACGTGGTAAGATATTAAATGTTGAAAAAGCTAGACTTGATAAAGCTTTAGATAATGAAGAAATAAAGACAATTATTACTGCTTTTGGTACTGGAATTGGTTCTGAATTTGATATTTCTAAGTTAAGATATGACAAAATAGTAATTATGACCGATGCCGATGTTGATGGAGCACATATTCGCGTTTTGTTACTAACTCTATTTTACCGTTATTTTAGGCCAATTGTTGAAGCTGGACATGTTTATGCAGCTCAACCACCATTATTTAAAATAAGACATGGAAAAACAAGAAAATATGTTCTTGATGATAGAGAAAGAGATTCATACTTAGCAACAATTAAAGATTCTGAACGTCGTAATGCAGATATTACTCGTATGAAAGGTCTTGGTGAAATGGATGCCGAAGAATTATATGAGACAACCATGAATATTAATACAAGAACACTTAAGAGAATAACTGTTGATGATTTAGTTGAAGCAGATGCTATCTTTACTCAATTAATGGGTGATGAAGTAGAGCCAAGAAGAAGATTTATTGAAGAAACTGCAAGATTTGCAGAAGTGGACATATAGTTAGTGGGGTGAAATTATGGATAACAATGAAAATATTGATGAAATTGAAGATATTGAAAATGATGAAACCGTTGAAGAAACTGACTATAGTGGAACATTCCACGAAAAAGATACTTTTATAGATAATAATATTGTATCTGAAGTAAAAGATTCATTTAGGGACTATGCAACCAGTGTAATTATGGCACGTGCAATCCCTGATTTAAGAGATGGTTTAAAGCCGGTTCATAGAAGAATTTTGTGGTCAATGTATGAAAATGGTTATACACCAGATAAACCACATAAGAAATGTGCAACAACTGTTGGTAATGTTATTGGATCATACCATCCACATGGTGATACTGCAGTATATGATGCTATGGTAAGATTAGCTCAATCATGGAATGAAAGATATACTTTAGTAGATGGACATGGTAACTTTGGTAATATTGATGGTGATGGTGCCGCAGCAATGCGTTATACCGAAGCTAAATTAGCTAAAATATCATTAGAATTATTAAGAGATATTAACAAAAACACTGTTGATATGAAGAAAAACTTTGATGAAACTAAGGATGAACCAATAGTTTTACCATCAAAATTTCCAAATATCTTAGTTAATGGAACAATGGGTATTGCAGTTGGTATGGCAACAAATATCCCACCACATAACTTGGGTGAAGTAATTGATGGATGTATTGCATATATAGATAATCCAGAGATAGATACATTAGGTTTAATGCAATATATTAAAGGACCTGATTTTCCAACTGGAGGTATAATTCTAGGTAATAGTGGAATAAAAAAAGCTTATGAAACAGGTAAAGGAAGTATAACTATCCGTAGTAAGGCAATTATTGAAGAAACTGGTAATCATAATAATATAGTTATTACTGAAGTACCATATGGTGTAAATACTAGTGATTTAAAAGAAAGAGTTGCTGAACTTGTTCATAATAAAGTTATTGAAGGTATTACAGATTATCATACTGATCTTAAAAATGGTGTAAAGATTACAATTAGTCTTAAAAAAGAAGCAAATGCACAAGTAATATTAAATAAATTGTATAAATTAACTAATTTCCAAGTTAGTTATGGAATTATTTTCTTAATGATTGATGATAAAACACCAAAAACACTTGGTTTAAGAGATATTATTGCAAAATATATTGATCATCAAAAAGAAGTAATTGTAAGAAGAACACAATTTGATTTAGCTGCTGCAGAAAAAGAAGCACATATTTATGAAGGATTAAAGATTGCAATTGATAACATTGATGCAGTAATTAAGTTAATTAGAGCTTCTAAGACTGATGATGAAGCTAAAAAAGGCTTAATGGAGAAATTTGGACTAGATGAAGTACAAGCTCAAGCAATCCTAGAGATGAAGTTAAGAAGATTAACGGGATTAGCAAGAGAAGATGTAGAAAAACATTTAGCTGAATTACATGCAACAATTGAAGAATTAAGAAGTATTTTAGCTTCTAATGAGAAAATAATGAAGATAATTAAAGATGAAATGTCTGAAATTAAACGTAAATATGCAGATGATAGAAGAACAACAATAGATATGACTGCAATTGATTATATTGAAGATGAATCATTGATTCCGGTAGAAAATATCGTTGTTGCATTAAGTCATAAGGGTTACGTTAAGAGAATGAAGACAGATACATATCGTACACAACATCGTGGTGGTGTTGGAATTAAAGGTATGACAACTAATGAAGAGGATTTTGCAGAAAAACTAATTAATGCAAAAACACATGATTATATCTTATTCTTTAGTGATAAAGGTAAAGTATATCGTATAAAAGGATATGAAATACCAGAATTCTCAAGACAATCTAAAGGATTACCAATAATTAACTTACTTCCTCTTGAAAAAGATGAATTTATAAGAAGTATAGTAAATATTGATACAAGTGATGAAGATACTAAGTATTTAGTATTTGCAACTAAGAATGGTCTTGTTAAGAGAACAGAAGTTAAAGAATTTGAAAATATTCGTACAACTGGTAAAATAGCTATTTTACTAAAAGAAGATGACGAATTGATAAATGTTCAAAAATCAGATGGTAATAGTGAGATTATTATTGGAGCAAGTAATGGACGTGCAGTAAGATTTAAAGAAACTGAAGTTCGTTCAATGGGAAGAAACACATCAGGAGTACGTGGAATTGATGTAAATGGTTCAATTGCTGTAGGATGTGAAGTAATAACAGATCCAGAAAATCAACAAATGTTAGTTGTAACAGAAAAAGGATATGGTAAAAAGACAAATGTAGGTGAATATCGTTTAACTCATAGAGGTAGTAAAGGTGTTAAAACACTAAATGTTACAGAAAAGAACGGTAATTTAGTATCTATTAGATCTGTAACTGGAGAAGAAGATCTACTATTAATTACTGATAAAGGTGTAATAATTAGATTATCTCTAGAACAAATATCTACATTAAAGCGTGCAACTCAAGGAGTTAGATTGATTAATCTTAAAGATAATTGTACAGTAGCAACTGTTGCAACTGTAGCAAAAGAAGAAGAATCTAATGAAATTGATGAGGTTTCTGAAGAATCTGTTGAAGAAGTAAAAACTGAGGAATAAAAATTCCTCTTTTTTTGTAAAATTATTTCCCGGGAAATATTTTTAATATCTAAAAAACTGTTAAACAAATTATTTCCCAGGAAATATTTTTTTATTTCACGTGAAATGATGTTTACGTAAAATGACAATATTTAATAATATTTTCTTAGTGTTTTTAATAATTCATGATAATATTAAGATAGGAGGCAATTAATGGATAGAGATATAGATGTAGATTATGTTGAAAATTATGGACAAGAGAACTGTTTGTGCTTGGACTATGTGTTTTGCAGAGGAGTTCATTTCGATGATCAAACTTTGAGAGAGAATAGAAAGAAGTTAAATGGGAAATACTGTTATAATTCAGGATATGTAGCTTTCGTTATTAATAATCATTATTATATATCACCTAATGTAGAAAGAACTTTAAGCGTAATGCATTCTGCACATATGGAAAGAAGCAGTGATGTTTATGTTCCTTTTGGTGGTTTGTTTGAATTTCCATTCCAATTAGGTGGAGATGATTTAAGAAGATTACAATTAAGTGGATATGATCCTCAAACAGGTAAATTTGATGCAGCATCTCAAGTAATTAGGTATTATCAAACGCTTATAAACGAAAATATTACATTTAGAAGATGGGATAGATTGTGCAAAGAAGCTGGAAATCAAAGAAATGGTAAATCTATAGCAGATCAAATTATGGAATATATTGTGTATCCAATTCATCAACATAGAGATGAATATAATGCTCAAGTAGCTGAAGAATTAGGACTTGACTTAGAAGGACAAAAACAAGGCAGGAATTCTAGATAGAATGCATCTTTTTCTTGATATTTTTATAAATATATAGTATTATTAATACGTGCAATAAAAGCGCGGAACCAGGTCAGGATAGAAATATAGCAGCCTTAACGTTCAACTTTTATGTGCACATTTTTTTTGGAGATAATATGAAAGATAAATATATAGAAGAAGCTCTTGATGAAGCTAAAATAGCTTATTCTCTTAATGAAGTGCCTGTTGGTGCGGTAATTGTTAAAGATAATAAGATAATAGCTAAATCACATAATTTAAAGAAAAATTCTAATAGTATTACTAATCATGCAGAAATAATATCAATTATAGAAGCTAGTAGTTATATTGGTGATTGGCGACTTAATGATTGTGAGATGTATGTTACTTTAGAACCTTGTCCTATGTGTGCCGGAGCAATAGTTCAATCTAGAATTAAAAAAATATATATCGGTTGCGGATCTAATATAAAAAGTAATGAAAAAATAATTAAATCGATCTTACAAAATAAGGAATATAATCATCAAGTTGAAATAGAATATTTAAATAATAAGGATTGTTCACAAATATTAACAAAGTTTTTTGAAAACAAGCGTTAATTTCTTTGTAAAAATCCTTTTTTTTAATAGAAATATTCTTTGTTTTAAGGTATAATATTAGAGGGAAGTGATATTATGGCATATCAAGCTTTATATCGTAAATATAGGCCTAATAGTTTTGATGATTTTATTGATCAAGACAATATAAAAAAGATTCTTGCTAATTCAATAAAAAATAATAAGATTTCACATGCTTATTTATTCTCTGGTCCAAGAGGAATTGGTAAGACATCTATGGCTAAAATCTTTGCTAAAGCCATTAATTGTGAGAATTTTGCTAAAAATGGTGATGTTTGTAATAAATGTGAACATTGTCAAGAAGCAGATAATGGTTCTGTTGATATTATTGAAATAGATGCAGCAAGTAATAATGGTGTAGATCAAATACGTGATTTAAGAAATAAAATATCAATTGTTCCGAGTAGTCTAAATTATAAAGTATATATCATTGACGAGGTTCATATGCTAACTAATAGTGCATTTAATGCATTATTAAAGACATTAGAAGAACCACCTAGTTATGTTGTATTTATACTAGCTACTACAGAATTCTATGAAGTTCCTGAAACTATTGTTTCTCGTTGTCAATGTTATAGTTTTGGTAGAATAACATTAAAAAGTTTGGAAGAAAGACTAAATTATATTGCTAAGAATGAAAAGATTGATATAACTCCAGAAGCAATTACTGAGATAGCACAATATGCTAATGGTGGATTAAGAGATGCTATAAGCATGTTGGATAAAATTAGATCATTCACTGATGAGAAAATAACAGTTGATGTATTTAAAGAAATAAATGGTATGGTTTCTCAACAAGAAATTAATTTATTCTATGAAAGTATCTTTAATAAGAATATTCCACAAATTCTTGATATTATTAATAAAATTGATGAAACAGGATATGATTTTAAGAATTTTGTGGAAAGAGTTATGTTATTAGCTAGAGATAATATTGTTGAGTATTACACAAATAAAAAAGAAATAATTGGTAATATTAATGATAATGTTAAATTAGTAACGATATTAAACGATATTTTAAATAGATTAAAAGAAGCGATAAACCCAATGGTAATAGTTCAAGTATTTATCTTGAAATTTATTGAAGAAAATAATGTAGAAGCACTACCAAAAGAGGAAAAAAATATTGCCCGGGAAATAATTTTGCCTGAAAAAGAAGAAAAAACAACACCTTTAAATGAAGAAAGTGTTGTCGAAGAACAGAAAAAGGAAGTAAAAGAAATAAAGAAAACAAAATCAAGCAAAAAGTCAGAAATAGTAGTTAATGAAGAAACTAAGAAAATTAGAATTAATAATACGTTAGCTACTGCAGAGAAAAAATATAAAACTGAACTTCAAAAGATTTGGAAAGATCTAGATAAATACTTTATGGATGAGAAATATAGTAAAGTTGCTCAATTATTATCAGATACAATTCCTGATGTTGTTGGAACGGATTATATGATTCTTTCTGTACCAACCGAAGGTATTATCAATAATATTTATGCAAATCTAGTACAGGTTGAAAACTTTATTAAAGAAATATATCATTTAATGAAGATTGTTGTAGTTACAACGACTGAAGCTGATAGTATTAAACAAAAATATGTTGATGATAAAGCAAATAAAATAAAGTATGAAATGTTAGAAGAAAATGATAAACTAGTTAGTGAAAATAGTGATTTGATAAATCAAGCTTTGGATTTATTTGGATCAGATTTAGTAGATATAGAATAGGAGAGATGAATATGAATATGCAAGCTATGCTTAAACAAGCACAAAATATGCAAAGACAAATGATGAATGAACAAGAAAAAATTAATAATTCCACATTTTATGGGGAAAATGGATTAGTTAAAGTAACTATGAAAGGTACTAAAAGAATTGAAAAAGTAGAAATACAAAAAGATGATGATTTTTCTAAAGATGATTTAGAAATGTTAGAAGATATGGTTATGGTTGCTGTTAATGATGCACTTAATCAAATAGATAAAGAAACCGAAGAAAAATTAGGTAAATATACTAAAGGATTACCAGGATTATTTTAGGAGTTAATTGTGTATCCTAAAAGTATTAAAAACTTAATTGAATCTTTTAAATATTTTCCAGGAATTGGTGAGAAAACAGCCGAGAGACTGGCTTTTTCTGTTTTAACAATGGAAAAAGAACAAGTAGAAAGCCTTAGTAAAAGTATTGTAGATGCTAGTAAAAACATTAAAAGATGTAAGGTATGTAATAACTTATCTGAAGGAGATAAATGTTCAATATGTGAAGATACTACTAGAAATCATGATTTATTATGTCTTGTAGAAGATCCTAAAACAGTGTTTTCTATTGAAAAATTAGGAACTTATAAAGGATATTATCATGTATTAAATGGTCTTATCTCCTCATTTAATGGAATAAATCCAGATGATTTAAAACTAAATATTTTAATTAAAAGAATCCAAGAAGAACATTTTAAAGAGATAATTATTGCTTTTAAACAATGTATTGAAGGCGAAATGACAGCTTTATATATCAATAATGTCTTGGGAGATATGAATATTAAAGTAACACGTATTGCTTCTGGTATACCAATGGGAGCAGATATGGAATATGTTGATTCATTAACACTTGAAAAAGCGTTTGATAATCGTACAACTATTTCATAAAAAACAATAGGAGTATGACATGACAAAGATTACTAATTTAGAAGATTTTAAAACTATAACTAGTAAAATTACTAGTTTTTCGCATGCATACTTATTTAATGTTAACTCATTAGAGACAGCTTATCCATATATTAAAGACTTTGCTAAATCCATTATTTTGCAAGATGAAGAAGAGACATCATTTATCTATGAAGATATATCATATAAAATAGATCATGATGAATTTGATGATTTATATGTAGTTAATCCAGAAACAATTGGTATTAATAATGAAGAAATTAATAAATTAATGAGTTATATGGAAACTAAGTCATTACGAGAAAATGGTCGTAGGGTTTATATAATATATGGATTTGAAAGATTATCCACAGTGATTAGTAATAAAATACTTAAATTTCTAGAAGAACCACAAGAAGGTATTTATGGTATCTTATTAACTGAGAATTTTGAAAAAATACTTCCTACCATCGTATCCCGCTGTCAAATAATGAATTTTTCTTTCCCAGAAAAAGAGGATGATATTGAGAAAATCAATGTAATGAAAGATTTTCTTAAAGAACTAATTACTAAGAAAAAGATAATGATAGCTTATGAAAATGATTATTTTGGTGATTTATTTACTAATCGTATTGAATATTATAATTGTTTTGAAATATTAGAAAGAATTATTAGTGAATCATTAAATAATAAATATAACAAAGAAACTAATGAAAATTATGTTTTATCTACCCTACTCGATTATTCTACAATAACCCTTATTAATATACTTAATATTACAAATAAGCTTAAATGTTTAATTAAGGGCAATATTAATTTGAATTTACTATTGGATAGATATATAATAGAAATTATTGAGGAGTTGGAATTATGCAAAAAGTAGTTGGTGTCGCTTTTAATAAAAAAGGACGTATATATAATTTTAATGCTAATAATTTTGATTTAAATATTGGTGATACTGTTATTGTTGAAACAGAAAAAGGATACCAATATGGTTTTGTTGTAACTAATATTAAAGAAATAGATGAAAATGAATATAATCTTCCATTAAAGAATGTAGTTAGATTAACTAGTAAAAAGGATGATCAAAATTATTTTAAAAACAATCAAGATGCAGGTAAAGCTTTAAATAAAGCTAGAGAAATTGTTGATGAATTAAAACTTGATATGCATATTATGGATGCAAGTTATACTTTTGATAGAAAACAATTATTATTTAACTTTACTGCCGATGATCGTATTGATTTTAGAGAACTAGCTAAAAGATTAGCTGCAATATATAAAACAAGAATTGAATTAAGACAAATTGGTGTACGTGATAAAGCACGTGAAGTTGGTGGACTTGGTCCATGTGGAAGAATGTTGTGTTGCAATACTTTCTTAACAGACTTAAATGGTGTAACTATTAATATGGCTAAAAATCAAATGTTAGCTTTAAATCCAACAAAGATAAATGGTTCTTGTGGAAGATTATTGTGTTGTTTAAGTTACGAAGATATTGTTTATACTAAATTAAGAGAGAATTTACCAGATATTGGAGAAATGTATTCAGATAAAACTGTTTCTGGTAAAGTAGTTGATCTTGATATCTTAGGTCAAAAAATATATGTTGAAGATAAAGAAGGCAATGTTACTATTGTAGAGAAAAATAATGGAAACAATTAATGATTTATTAGAAATAAATAATTTAAAGATATATCAAAATGATGAATGGTTCAAATTTTCTTTAGAATCAGTCCTTTTGCCTAATTTTATAACATTAAACTTACGATGCAAAAATATTATTGATTTATGTACTGGTAATGCACCAATTCCTCTTATTTTATCAACAAAAACTAAAGCTAATATAGTTGGTGTAGAAATACAAAAAGATGTTTATGAATTAGCTAAAAAGAGTGTGGAAATAAATAAATTAGATAATAGAATTAAGTTAATTAATGATAATTTAAATAACTTAAAAAAATATTATGAAGGTGACTATTTTGATGTTGTTACTGTTAACCCACCCTACTTTCCTAATATAGAAACATCAAAAAAGAATCAAGATATTCACAAGACTATTGCAAGACATGAAATAGAAACTAATTTATCTGAAATAGTTAAAATTAGTGCATATTTATTAAAAAATGGTGGTTATTTAGATATAGTACATCAAACTAATAGATTCTTTGATGTTGTTGATGTATTAAAGAAATATAATTTTTCTATTAATAAAGTTCGATTTATTTATCCAAAAGAAGATAAAGAATCAAACTTATTTATGATAGAAGCTATAAAAGATGGTAATAGTGGTGTTAAATTTTTAAAACCACTTTATGTACATAATAATGATGGAACATATAAGGAAGAAATACTAAATATGTTTAAAAATAAAAAGGAGGATAACTTATGAAAATGATTGTTGGTTTAGGTAATCCTGGTAAAGAGTATGAAAATACTCGCCATAATATTGGTTTTATGGTTATAGATGATTATGCTAAACGTTATAATATTACATTTAAAACTAAATATAATGGTTTATTTGCTAAAGTATATCGCAATGGTGAATATTATGTATTATTAAAACCATTATCATTTATGAATTTATCAGGTACAGTTGTTAGAAAATTTGCTAATTATTTTAAAATTAAACCAGAAGATATTCTAGTTATCCACGATGATTTAGATATGCCAGTTGGTAAAATTAAAATAAAAGCTAAAGGCTCTAGTGGTGGACATAATGGAATAAAAAACATTATTGAAAACCTTGGAACTGAAGAATTTGCTCATTTTAAAGTAGGTATTGATAATAATAAAGAAATTACTACTAAAGATTATGTGCTTGGTAAGTTTAATAAAATTGAACTAGATAAACTAAATAAGATTATTGGTTTTTCATCTAATATTATTGATGATTTCCTTGATCTTAATATTGATAAACTAATGAGCAAATATAATGGTGAAGACTATGAAATTAAATAAAGAGCTCTTCCCTATTACTAATAAACTATCTGATGTAGTTATTCGTGGACTTAATGATACAGCTTTTTGTCATTATGTTAATGAAGTGTTTGAAAATAATAATCAAAACATTGTAATATTAACTCCAACACTATTTGAAGCTAATAGACTACTTAACATAATATCATCTTATACAGATAAAGCTTTATTATTCCCAATGGATGATTTCTTAACAAGTATGGCTATTGCTATAAGTCCAGATTTAGAAATAACAAGACTTGAAACCCTTAATAGTTTACTTAATAATGATAAACATATTCTTATTACCCATTTAATGGGTTTTTTGCGTTTCTTACCTACTAAGGAACTTTATGAAAACAAAATAATTAAAATAAAAAAGAATGACTCTATTGATCCTAAAGAATTAGTTTCTAAATTAATTAATAATGGATATAAAAGAGATATTATTGTTTCTAAAACAACAGATATTGCGGTACGTGGTTATGTTGTAGATATTTTTCCAGTATCCAGTTTAAATCCTGTTCGTATTGAATTCTTTGGTGATGAAGTTGATAGTATTCGTTATTTTGATCCTGAAACACAAAAATCAATTGAAGAACTTAACGATATTGAAATATATCCAGCTTCTGAGTATTTACTTGAAAATGATGGTGATTGTGAAGAAAAACATCATATGATATCTGTTTATAATAAGAAAATTTCTAGTATTATTGATTATTTACCAGATTCTTTATTATTTATAAAAGATTATCCACAAGTAAAGAATGTTTTAAAAGAGATTAAAGAACAAATTAAAGATTATCATGATGAGAAAGATAAGAATTATGATGGTAAATACATGCATAGTTTAAAAATAATTGATAATCATGAAAAAGTATATTATTTATCACATGATAGTTTATTAAATGATGTTAATGTTAGTAAAACTATTGATTTTAAAACAAAAGAAGTTCCTAAGTTCCATGAAAATATTGATGCAATTACTAACTATATAGAAAGTAATTATAATAAAACAATTATTATTTGTTTAAAGAAATATCAAATAAAAGCTTTTACTAAGAATGTTGATTTAAATTATATTATTACAGATGTAGATCATATCTTTGAAGGTAAAATAAATATTATTGAGTTAGAATTAGATGATGGTTTTGAATATCAAGATTATATAATAATTACAGATAAAGATTTATTTGATATTAGAAGAGATAAAAAGAAATATAAAACTAAGTTTAAATATTCTACTAAAATTAGAGATATTAATAAACTAGAGTTAGGTGACTTTATTGTTCATAATACGTGTGGTATTGGTATATATAATGGTATTAAGACATTATCTTTAAATGATATTAAAAAAGATTATGTTGAGTTGTTATATAAAAATAGTGATAAATTATATATTCCCGTAGAAAAAATAGATTTAATTAGTAAGTATTCTGCTAAAGATGGTGTTAGTCCTAGAATATCTAGTTTAAGTGGTACAGATTGGCAAAAAACAAAATTAAGGGTTCAAACTAAAGTACATAATATTGCTAGTGAATTAATTAGAATTTATGCAGAACGTCAAGTTCAACAGGGTTTCAAGTATGCTCCTGATGAAGAACTTCAAACAATGTTTGAAAGTGAATTTGAATATACTTTAACTGATGATCAAATAGTTGCTATTAAACAAATTAAAGAAGAAATGGAAACAAGTCATCCAATGGATAGACTTCTTTGTGGCGATGTTGGCTTTGGCAAGACTGAAGTAGCTTTTAGAGCTATATTTAAAGCAATTATGAATGGTAAACAAGTAATATACTTATGCCCTACTACAATTCTTTCTATGCAACAATATAATAGTGCAGTAGAAAGATTTAAGAATTATCCAGTTAATATTGGTTTATTAAATAGATTTGTAACAAGTAAGAAAACTAATGAAATAATTGATGGTGTTAATAAAGGAACTGTTGACTTATTAATTGGTACTCATAAAGTACTTAATGATGCAATAAAACCAAAGAACCTTGGATTATTAATTATTGATGAGGAACAAAGATTTGGTGTTACTCATAAAGAAAAGATAAAAAAATATAAAAGTAATGTTGATGTATTAACTCTTACTGCAACACCAATACCAAGAACTCTACAAATGTCTTTGGTTGGAATACGTAGTTTATCATTAATAACAACACCACCAATAAATCGTTTTCCTATTCAAACTTATGTTGTTGAAGAAAATAATGCGTTAATTAAAGATGCAATATATAAAGAATTAGCTAGAAATGGTCAAGTATTTATATTATATAATCATGTTGATTTAATTGAACATAAAGTATATGAAATACAAAGTTTAGTTCCAGAAGCTAAGATAATTTATGCTCATGGTCAAATGAATCGCGAAGATATTGAAAATAAAATGATGGATTTTATTGATCATAAAGCTGATATTCTTGTTTGTACAACTATTATTGAAACTGGTATTGATATTCCTAATGTTAATACACTAATTATTCTTGAAGCTGATCATTTTGGATTATCACAGTTATATCAAATACGTGGTCGTGTTGGAAGAAGTGATAAAATTGCTTATGCATATATGATGTATAAACCAGGTAAGGTACTTGGTGAAGAAGCTATTAAAAGGCTAAAAACAATTGAGGAATTTACTGAACTTGGTAGTGGATTTAAAATAGCAAATCGTGATTTATCTATTCGTGGTGCAGGAGATATATTAGGCGAAGAACAAGCGGGTTTTATTGATAGTGTTGGAATTGATTTATATCTAAAAATCTTAAATGATGAGGTTAAACGTATTAAAGGTGAAGAAGTAGAAGAAGAAACTAACGAACCACCACTACTTAATATTGCAACTCATATTAATGATGATTATGTTCATGAAAATGAATTAAAGATTGAGATTCATAAATTAATTAATACAATTGATTCTTATGATAAATTAAAGAATGTTAAATCTGAAATAGAAGATCGTTTTGGTAAGATAGATTATGATATGGAAATATATATGTATGAAGAATGGTTTGATAAAATAGCTAGACGTGCAGGAGTAATAAAAGTTAATCAAACAAAGAACTCTGTTGAAATAATCTTTAATGTTGAAAAATCTAAAAACATTAATGGTGAAAAACTATTTATGTCTGCTTATAATATCTCACCATACTTTAAGTTTAATTATCATAATAAGTGTCTTGGTATTACTCTAATTACTTCTAATTTACCAAAACATTATATTTTCTATTTAATTAAGTTAATTAATGAGAATTTTTAAGATCACTTTGTGATCTTTTCTTTTATGATGTTTTATTTACATATTTGATAAGTTAAGTTATAATTAGTTTGTTACGGAGGTATTATGATTAAAGATAAAGATAAAGAAAAAGTATTGGATTTTGTTAGTAGTATGTTAAATATTACATATGAAACAAAAACTGTAGGGAGTATGGCATATCATATTCCTTTAATAGAACCATTACCAGAAAAATATAATGATTATAAAATAATGGATGTTATTTTCTATTATCGATTAGATTGTTTATTTGAAAAAGGTTTAATTACTGAAGAAACTAAAAATAGATTACTTAAATTGTTTGATTATTATAAATTATTAGATGGTAAAGCAATTGATGCAGTAAGAGAAGATACAGAATTAAGAAGAAAAAAAGATGATGGTATAAGTAAGAAATATGAATTAAGTGATGAAGAAGAAAATAGTATTAATCTAGAAATGGAAAGAGTCAATAAAAAGATTGATGAAATATATCGAGAAATGGAAGAAGTAAAAAATTATTTTGATAACTATCATTTATTAGATGAATTAAATCTTGGGGAAATGATTGCTAATACAGTTAAGGTTGATAATAAAGATTTAGATTTAACTAGCGTATTAGAAGAAAAATCAAGAAGAATATAAAATGTCAAAAGACAGTATATCATTAGCTGTTTTCTTGACAAAAGTACTAAAAATTGATACTCTTTATATATAATAAAGAGGCATATATGAATAATAATGATATAAATAATGAATTGAAAGAGAAGAATCAAGAAATGTTGTTAAACAAAAAGAAAATTGATTTAGATAAAGCTATGGAATCGTTACTTGATTTTTATAAAAAATATGCTACTAGTAAAGTAGCTAATGAAGTAAATAATCAAGTGTGTTTATTTCGTGGTATTAGTCCAAATAGTGAACAAGGTAAGATATTCTATAACACAATAACTACTTTCTTCTTTCTAGCTTGTGATGAATTAAAGAAGGCTATAGTAGCAAATACCGATCCATTAAAAGCAAGAATAGGAAGCATTCCAGATGAAGAATATAATGACGTATTAGAACATCTATCTGTTGTAATAACTAATTATATGTCTGATTATTATTTAGATAAGAAAGATATGTTAAATAATGAACTAGATCAAAATGTATCAGAAGAAGTTAAAAGAAAAATAGATAGATATATCTTAGATATAGTATCAGTTAAAATGATAAATATGTTAAAAGATAAATTTATGTATGCAGTTATGGTTATAAATAATAATAATAAAGAGAATTATCAAGTAATGGAAAATATTAATGAAAAAACCATTAAATAAAATAATTTTCTTTTTTTTGTAAAAATAAAACAAGTGATTTTGAAAATTATCTTGAATAATAATGTTATTAGTGCTATAATCGAAGCATATTTATCAGTGAAGGAATGAGTAGTTGCTGAAAGATAATAGAGAGTTCTTGTTGGTGGAAAAAGAATATTGGAAAGTAATGAAGTATGGTTTTGGAGATAAATCGCTAGTAGCGTTAAAAGTTTGAGTGCATAGTATTACTATGAATTAAGGTGGTAACACGGTAATTTCGTCCTTAGGAATTATTGTGTTTTTTTATTTATATGGGAGGTTTTATGAGAAAGTTTGAAAAGATATCTTTTGAACAATTTAAAAAAGATATTTCTGATAATGTAGAATTATATAATGAATTTCGGATGCCTAGTCGAGAGACTATGTATTCAGCAGGATATGATTTCTTTGCATTAAATAGTTTTATATTAGCTCCTGGCGAAATAATTAAGATACCAACAGGTATTAAAGTATCAATGGAAGATGATGAAGTGTTATATATACATGTTCGTGGTAAACAAGGATTTAAATATAATGTAAGATTAATAAATCAAACTGGAATTATTGATAAAGATTACTATAATAATTCTGGTAATGAAGGACATATATGGATTGGTTTACAAAACCAAGGAAACAAAGATTATATAGTTAATAAAGGTGATGGTATAGCACAAGGAATATTCTTAAAATATTTATTAACTGATGATGATGAAAAATATAATAAAATGAAAAGAGATAACCAAGACGATGGTTATTTGAGGAGGTAGAATTATGGGAAAATTTTATGTAACTACGGCTATTCCATATGCAAGTGGAAAAAGTCATATAGGTAATGTTTATGAAGATGTATTAGCAGATGCAATTGCAAGATATCATAGAAAACATGGTGATGATGTTTATTTTCAAGTAGGACTTGATGAACATGGACTAAAAATAGAAGAAAAAGCTAGAGAAAAAGGGGTTAGTCCACAAGAACATGTTGATAGTATTGCTGTTGAATTTAAAGAAATGCTAGATTTGCTTAATATCAGTTATTCTAATTTAGTTAGAACTACTGATCCAGAGCATTGTAAGAAAGTAGCTAAGATATTTCAAAAATTATATGATCAAGGAGATATATATAAAGGAGAATATGAAGGATGGTATTGTACTCCTTGTGAATCATTTTATACTGAAAGTCAATTAGTAGATGGAAAATGTCCTGATTGTGGAAGAGAAGTTACTAAAGCAAAAGAAGAAGCTTATTTCTTAAAACTTTCTAACTATGAACAACGATTAATTGATTATATTGAGTCTCATCCTGATTTCTTAGTACCAGAATCACGTAAAAATGAAATTATTAATAATTTTATTAAACCTGGTTTACAAGATTTATGTGTTAGTAGAAGTACATTTACTTGGGGTGTTCAAGTACCATTTGATCCAAAACATGTTATTTATGTATGGATTGATGCGTTAATTAATTATATTACTTTCTTGGGATATGATGTTGATGGAAGTAGTGATCAGTTTAAAAAATATTGGCCAGCTGACTTACAATTACTTGGAAAAGATATATTCCGTTTCCATGCCATTTATTGGCCAATTATCTTAATGGCTTTAGGATTAGAATTACCTAAACAAATATTTGGTCATCCATGGTTATTATTTTCTAATGATAAAATGAGTAAATCTACAGGTAATATTACTTATGCTGATGATTTATGTAAGAAATATGGTACTGATGCAATTAGATACTATTGCTTACATGAAATACCTTATGCTCAAGATGGTAATTATACTGAAGATTTATTAATTGAAAGAATTAATAGTGATTTAGCTAATGTACTTGGTAATTTAGTTAATCGTACTATTGCAATGGGTAATAAATATTTTTCTGGTCATGTAACTAATACTAAAGTAGTTGGTGAATTTGATGAAGATTTAATAAAAACTATTAATGAAACTAGAGATAAACTTGAAAAAGATATTAATAGTATTCATTTAATTAATGCTCTTGATGATATTTTTGATATTGCAAGAAGAAGTAACAAATATATTGATGAAACTATGCCTTGGACACTTGCAAAAGATGAAAATAGTAAAGCAAGACTTGAAACAGTAATTTATAATTTATTAGAAGCTATTAGAGTAATTGGATCTCATTTAGAATCATTCTTGCCTGAAACTAGTGAGAAAATCTTTACTCAATTAAACAATGATAAAAAAGATGAAGAATATATTGAAAATAATGAATATAATCTAGGTACACCTAGTCCATTATTTATGAGGATAGAAAAACATGAAGAATGATTATTTAGTTGATACACATTGTCATATGAATCTTACTGATGATATAGATGGTATGATAATGGATGCAGAAAAAAATAACGTTAAGAAATTTATTATTTCAGGGTGTGATAAGAAAAGTATTAGAGATGGTCTTGAAATAATATATCGATATCCAAGTATCTTTATGACTGTTGGATTTCATCCAGATGAAGTAGATGATTTAACTGATAAAGATATCAATGATTTAGAAGTTTTAATTAAAACTAATAAGAAAATAGTTGGTATTGGTGAAATTGGGCTTGATTATTATCATAATGATATGAATAAAGAAACACAAAAAGAGTTTTTTGAAAAACAACTAGAACTTGCTGAAAAATATGATTTACCAGTAGTAATTCACTCTCGTGAATCTATTCAAGATGTATATGATATATTAAAGAATCACAAAAATCGTGGAGTTATTCATTGTTTTAGTGGTAGTATTGAAATGGCTAAGTTATTTATTGATTTAGGTTTCTATCTTGGTATTGGTGGTGTTCTTACTTTTAAAAATAGTAAGTTAAAAGAAGTAGTTAATGAACTATCTCTTGATAATATTGTTTTAGAGACTGATAGTCCATATCTTGCTCCTGAACCATATAGAGGTCATACTAATTATCCAAAGAATATTAAAATAGTAGCTACTGAGCTTCGTAAATTAAAAGAAGTTACTTTAGAAGAGGTTACTGAAAAGACAACTGGAAATGTCAATAAAATATATAATTTATTTAAGTAGATGAAAATCTACTTTTTTTTATCAAAAATATGATATTATTATATTATAGGAGATAACATATGGATTATTGGTTAAATCAAAATGGTGTAAATAATGTAGTTGATATGATTTATAAAATAATGGATATTATTCGTATTGTTGTACCAATTGGTCTAATTGTTATGACTTCTTTTGATATAAGTAAAAAAGTAATTAATCCAGAAGATAAAGATGGACAAAAAAAGATTATGATTAGAGCTATTGCAGCATTAATAGTATTTTTACTTCCAACTATATTAAATATTGTATTAAGAGTTGGTGGTATGGATGAAAATGGCATTGATATTTCATCTGGTAAAGGAAATAGTATTACTAATAATACATATTCTCCATCTATAAATACAGAAAAAGCTAATACTGAATTAGCAAGTATTTCTATTAATAATTGTCCAGGTGGTACAAGGAAATTTAGAAAAGGAGAATCTGTTACTTTAAATACTAATGTTCCTAATACATATACTGGTAGTATTAAATGGGAAGTTTTTGGTGGAGAAAGTTTTGTTAATCTTCGTGAAACTAATGGTGGTAAATCTGTTCAAGTAAATGTCTTAGATGTTAAGTTTGATACAACTTCTACAATTATGGTAGAAGCGGGTGGTAAAAAGACATCATGTAAAATTAATGTAGAAACTGATAAATTAAGTAGTATTAATATAGTTAATTGTCCAAATGAAAGAAGTTATTCTTTAATTGGTGATAGAGTTGAATTAAGTACTGATATTCCATCTACATTTAATGGAACAGTTACTTGGAAAGTAGATGATTCTTCAATTGCTAAAATAGTTGATTTATCAAAAAAAGGAAAAGTTACTGTTGAGTTACTAGCAAGACCAAAAGGTGGAGCAGCTTTTATAACAGTTGTTGCTGGTGGATCAGCTAAGACATGTCACATTAATGTTAAAGCAGTTAAGAATCTTGAAATATCTAGCTGTCCAAATAATTTAGTATTTAATGTTGGTGATAAGATAACATTAACATCTAATTTATCAGCTAATTATCTAGGTCCAATTGAATGGGCAGTTTCTTCTTATAATAAAGATGAAATTAGATTAACAGTTAGTGGAACTAAAAGAGAAGCAGTTGTTGAAATATTAAAAGTTCCTCCTTTAAATCAGGGAACAATAATTTTAGCTGCTGATTCTGAGACTACACACTGCAAAATAAGAATTGAATAATCGTTGGTATAATTGACTTTTTGCCTAAAAAATGGTATATTTATAGATGATATAAAGGTAGGTGATAGCATGAATACAAGAAAAAAAGTAATGAAGTTTTACTTAGTTGTTTTTTGTGTTTTTGTTATTGCCTTTATTATTGTTGGTGGTAATAAAAAAACAAATATAGTTACTAGTAATGTTAATAACGTTAAATCTGTTTTATCTAGTAGAATAGTTCAAAAACAAGCTACACCAACTACTAAATTAGTTACTAATGTTAATGAAATAAGAAAATATGGTATGAGTACCAAAATAAAATTTATGGGTACATTAACAGGATATGGACCTGATTGTCCTGGATGTGGTGGTCATGTTGCATGTAGTCCTAATCCAGATGTTCGAAATGGAAATATTTATTATACTGATAAAACATATGGCAAGATAAGAATACTTGCAGCTGATCGTTCTATTCCTTGTGGAAGTATTATTCATATTAAGAATTTTAAATTTGTTAGTGGTAAAGAGTTCGTTGGAATAGTATTAGATCGAGGAAGTGCAATTGTTGGTTTAACAATGGATTTACTATATCCAAGTGAAGCTGATACAGTCATCGTCGGAAGACAAAGAAATATTGAATTTAATGTCTTAAGATGGGGATGGAAATAATGGGTGTAAAATAGTATAATACTATTGAAACTATATAAAATATATGGTATATTTTAAGAGTAAGGAGGATAAGAAATGAGCAATTCAAACTCTAGTAAACAAATTTTATTATCTGTAATAGGAGTAGCTATTTTAGTTGTAGCAGTTGTTGGAGTATCATTTGCGTTCTTTAATTATACAAGAACAGGAGCAGCTAATACTATTAGAACTGGTACAATTTCGTTTAATACATCAAATTCAGTAATCAATATTACTAATCTATTCCCTATTGCTAAAGGAGATGTAGCAACTGATGTTAATAATGTTGGTACTGGAACAGTTACAATAACTGGTAGTACAAATTATACTAATGGTATTGACTTCACTGTAACAGCTGAAGAGGTATCTAGTAATATAGGAACTACTTCAGGTAAATTACCACTTAGTATAGCTGTTAGTCAAACAGGACTTAATAATGTAACAGCATTTGGTAGTAATTCAGGAGCTATTTCATTAACTCCATATGAAGATGGTGCTACAATTACATCTGGTTCTGAATTAGCAAAAGGAAGAATTCCTGCTAATACAAATGTTAATGGAACAATAACAATCAAAGCATACATTGATGAAGCTGGTGTTGCTATTACTGATACATATAATGGACCAAGTTCTACTCCAAATGATAATAATGGAACAACATCAACTTGGGTAGATGGTAGAACAGTATTAACAACCGCTCAATGGAACGCTTTAGCAAGTACACCTGCATCATTTAAGATTAGGGTAGTAGCTAACGAGGGTGCAGCTTAGAATAGAAAAATCACATCGAAAGATGTGTTTTTTTATAAATAACATTATTTTACAAATATAAATTGCATTTTTAAATATAGTATTATATAATTTAATTAGAATAATTTCCAAGGAGGTAAATGCATGAAAATCACTAAAGTGCAAGGAAGAAAATTCGATAAGCCAAATTCAAATGTTAAAGGAGTAGTTGAAGTAACACTAGATGATTGTTTTGTTGTAAAAGATATTAGAATCATTGAAAAACCAGAAAAAATGGTAGTTGCTATGCCAAGTCGTGTAGTTCCAGGACGTAATGAAGATGGAACAATTAACGAAGAAGTTAAAGTTCATATTGATCAAGCTCACCCAATTAACAAAGAAACAAGAGAAATGTTTAATGAAACAATTCTTGGTGCATATGAAAGAGCTACTACATCAGAGTTTAGTGAAGAGTTTTAAAAAGAATTTTATAATTCTTTTTTTTTAATATTGTAAACTTTCTGTAAAGTTCGTAGTAAAGTGGATAAAAAGAGATTGAAATCGATTGAATTTAATAATCTTTTTTGCTATATTTTAGGTAGGAGAGTAGGCATGACAAAGAATAGAACTAAAGTTAGCATGAAAAAGAATGTTAAAAGACTATTAGTGTTTGGCTTTTTTTCCGTTGCTTTAATTTGTTTTGTCTTTGTTAGTGTATATAATGTTATTAACCAAATCTTTGATAAATATAAAGAAGCTGATATGTTAGAAAAAAGAATTGTGGCTTTAACAGAAGAGGAAGAAGAATTAAATAACGAAATTAATAGACTACAAGATAAAGATTATTTAGCAAGATATGCAAGAGAGAAATATTTCTACTCTAAAAATGGAGAATTAATAATAAGAATTCCTACAGAAAACTAATCTGTAGGTTTTTTAAAAAATGCTTGATATATATAATAAATTTCTATAAAATAAGTAAGAAGGGCGTTATTATGGATAGAGTTTATGATTTTTTATTAAACAAAATTAAATTAGAAAAAAAAGATATATTAATAGTTGGCGTATCAGCTGGACCTGATTCAATGGCTTTACTACATATATTAAAAGAATTAAGAAAGAAAATTGGTTATAAAATAGTAGTAGCTCATATTAATCATAATGTTAGAGAAGAAAGTAAAGAAGAAGCTGAATTTCTAAGAAATTATTGTAATGAAAATAATATACCATTTGAAATGATGGTTATTACTGAATATGGTGATGATAATTTCCACAATGAAGCAAGAAATATTCGATATAACTTTTATGATGAATTAATTAATAAATATGGAGCTAATTATTTAATGACTGGACATCATGCAGATGATTTAATGGAAACTATTCTTATGAGGATAGTTCGTGGTTCTACATTACGTGGTTATAGTGGTTTTAGTGATATAGTTAATATGGGTAATTATAAAATAGTAAGACCATTAATTAGTGTTACTAAACAAGAATTAGAAGATTTTGATAAAGAAAACGATGTTCCATATCGAATTGATGAAAGTAATTTTAAAGATAAATATACTAGAAATAGATATCGTAAGAATGTATTACCTTTCTTAAAAGAAGAAGATAAGAATGTTCATGAAAAATTCATTAACTTTAGTAACCAAATTAAAGAATGTGATGATTTCATTGAAAAAGAAGCTGAGAAACAAATAAATAATGTATATCAAGATGGTATTATTATTGTTGATAAGTTTAAATTACTTGATATAATTATTCAAAAAAGAATTATTGATTATATCTTTAGTATGATTTATCGTGATGATATTATTGAAATAGATCGTCATCATGTGGATTTAGTTTTATCTGCTATTAATTCAACTAAAGCTAGTGTTACATTTAATTTACCTAATGATTATATAGTAGTTAAAGAATATAACAAAGTTTATTTTCAAAAGAAGATTAATCTTGTTATGCCATATGATATTGAATTAAGTGAGAAAGTATTTCTACCTAATGGATTAACTATTGAAAAAGTAGATAGTTCTGAAACTGATGGTAATGATATCTTAAGAATTAATAGTGGTGATGTTGTTTTACCTCTTCGAGTTAGAAGTAGAAAAAATGGCGATCGTATTAAAGTTAAAAATATGAATGGAACTAAAAAAGTTAATGAAGTTTTAATTAATGCAAAGATTCCATCTAGTAAAAGAGATTTATGGCCTATTGTAGTTGATTCTGAGGATAAAATAGTATGGATTCCAAAAGTAAAAAAATCAAAATATAATAGACGAAAAGAAGAAGATTGTGATATAATATTTAAATGTTATTAAAAGGAGAAATTTTATGAACAAGAAAGAAATGAAGAAGAACGTTATTCCTTATATTTTGTTAATTGTTTTAATGTTTATATTATTCTATATTTATCGTGTTATGAGCTTTAAAACATATGACCTTACTTATAATGAATTTATGGCTAAAGTAAGTGCTGGTGAAGTTAAGGAAATAGAAGTTACACCTAGTAAAGATGGTGGTGTATATACTATTGAAGGTGTATTAAAGAGTTATAGTGATAATGAATCATTTAAAGTAGTTGTACCACTTTCTGATGAAGTAGTTAAAAGCTTAATTGATGGTTATGAAAAATATGACTATAAAATAGAAGTTAACAAAGATCCTACTGCAAGTACATTACTTGTGATTTTAGTTAATTTCTTACCAATATTATTAATTGTTGGTGGTGGATTATATTTCTTATCACGTCAAGCTGGTGGGGCTAATAAATCATTTGATTTTGGTAAGAGTCGTGCTAGATTATCTGATAATAGAAATAAAGTAACATTCAAGGATGTTGCTGGTTTAAAAGAAGAAAAAGAAGAAGTTAAAGAATTAATTGATTTCTTAAAAAATCCAAAGAAATTCCAAAAACTAGGAGCAAGAATTCCTAAAGGAGTACTATTAGTTGGTCCTCCTGGAACTGGTAAAACATTACTTGCTCGTGCAGTTGCTGGTGAAGCTAATGTACCATTCTATTATATTAGTGGATCAGATTTCGTTGAATTATTCGTTGGTGTTGGTGCAAGTCGTGTACGTGATATGTTTAAACAAGCTAAGAATAATGCACCATGCTTAATCTTTATTGATGAAATTGATGCAGTTGGTCGTCAAAGAGGAACAGGACTTGGTGGTGGACATGATGAAAGAGAACAAACACTTAACCAATTACTTGCTGAAATGGATGGTTTTGGTACTAATGAAGGTATCATAATTATTGCTGCAACTAACCGTGCTGATGTACTAGATCCAGCACTTCTTCGTCCAGGAAGATTTGATCGTCAAGTTACAGTTAACTTACCTGATAGAAATGGACGTGAAGAAATACTTGAAGTACATGCAAGAAATAAAATACTTGATAAAAATATTAAACTTTCTAATTTAGCTAAAAGAACACCTGGTTTTTCTGGAGCTGATTTAGAGAACTTACTTAATGAAGCAGCTTTACTTGCTGTTCGTCGTAATAAAGAATTCATTACAATGAGTGAAATTGATGAAGCAACAGATAGAGTATTAATGGGACCTGCTAAAGTAAGTAAGAAATATACTGAAAAAGAAAGAAATATGGTAGCTCATCATGAAGCTGGACACGTTGTACTAGGACTTAAACTTAATAGTGCAAATGATGTTCAAAAAGTTACTATCATACCACGTAGTTATGCTGGTGGATATGCAATGATGGTTCCAAAAGAAGAAAAATATACCCAAACTAAGACTGAATTACTTGAACAAATTACTGGTTTATTAGGTGGTCGTGTTTCTGAAGAACTTAACTTTGGTGAAATAACTACAGGAGCTCATAATGATTTCGAAAAAGCTACTAAGATAGCTCGTGCAATGGTAACTGAATATGGTATGAGCGATTTAGGTCCAGTACAACTTGAACAACAAAACGAAAGTGTATTCATTGGACGTGACTATAATAAAACACGTAATTTCTCAGATACTGTTGCACATGAGATCGATATTGAAATGAGAAAGATTGTTGATGAATGCTATAAGAAAGCTACTAAGATCTTAAAAGATAATATAGATCTAGTACACTTAATAGCTAATGCATTACTTGAAAAAGAAACACTTACTCATGAAGAAATAGTTTATTTAGCAGAACATGGAGAATTACCTGATGATACGTCACTTAATGATTTAACAGTTGAAGAATTACGTGAAAAAGCTAAAGAATTAGATATAAAAAACTATAGTAAAATGACTAAAGAAGAATTAATAAAAGAACTTAATAAATAATAAATATTCAGGGAGGTTTTGTTATGTATCCAAAAAGAGATAATTATAATTATTTGTTAGATGAATTAGGTAGTATTGTATATGGTTATCGTTATAAAGATGGAAGACGTGTTGATAAGGAAGGAAATCCAGTATCAGATGAAATTAATATAAAAGATAGTTTTTATCTACTATATAATCATGCCTATTGTTATGCAGATAATCCTAGTGTAGAATTAACTGTAGGTGATGATTATGAACCATTCTTTATATTAAAAAGTTATGATGAGTTTAATTTTCTTATTAATACAATG
>JAEEGK010006851.1_pt1 | contig 27284 bp, 13 predicted proteins | sample 8958771 | NCBI WGS metagenome assembly JAEEGK01 (sample SAMN16246547, study PRJNA631951) | gut metagenome | biome: gut microbiome; feature: rumen; material: SC-attached | host: Bos | place: Iran: Karaj | collected 2018-10 | reverse complement strand
CAAAACATTATCATTTTTTATTTTATTATTATTAAATAAAATATTTTCATTTTTATCTCCAATAAATTCTTCTTTATTATTATTATCTAAAGTGCTATTAATTAACAAATTTTTTTCTTCCAATCTTTTAAATATTTCATCATCTAATGTTCCTCTCCCATATAAATATTTAATATCAACAAAATTAGCATTTTGACCTATTCTATGAGCTCTATCTTCAGCTTGAACTAATAAAGCAGGAGTCCAAGCTAATTCAGCGAAAACTACTAATTTAGCTGCAGTTAATGTTATTCCTGTTGAAGCTGCAGTTAAACTTAAAATTGCAATTAATGTTTCTTTATTATTTTGAAATTTATTTATATATTCAAATCTTTTTTCTTGAGGGGTACTACCATCTATTCTTATGTAATCTATTTTATTTTTATTTGCCATTTTTTCTATTGCATCTAATACTAACTTATGATGTGCAAAAAGTAATAATTTTTCTTTATTTAATAATATATCTTTTAAATATGAAATTATTCCTTTTATTTTACTTAATCCTGTTTTTAAATAATTATCCATTACTGAGATTTTTTCTTTACTATCTTCAAGAAATACTTCAAATTCAACATCTATTTCAATTTTTTGTCTTCGTTTTGGAGGCAATTGATTTAAAATGTCTTTTTTTAATCTTCTAATCATTAAACATTGGATAATTAAATGTAATTCTTTTGTATTTGAACTTCCGTATTTAGAATTTTTTTTCCCATTTGAATTACAATATCTTTTTATAAAGGGGTTAATATTAACAAATAAATCAGGTCGAATTGCTTTGAATACAATAAATGTTTCGATTGGATTATTTAATAAAGGAGTTCCACTTAACATTAAAAGTCTTTTTGATTGAGTAATAATTGGAATGAGTTTTTTAGCACGAATTGAATAATAATTTTTAATTAAATGGCACTCATCTAAAATAACAAATTTAAAAGAAAAAGATTTTAATTTATATGAAATTGATTTAATTAAATCATAGCTTGTAATATAAAAAAATTTATTTTCAAATAAAGAACTTTTACCTTTATTAAGTAATTGAATATATTCTTTATTTATATTTAACCATTTTTCAATTTCTGCTTTCCAAGAATATTTCATACTTGCTGGACAAACAATTAAAACTGGCCAATCTTTTTTAAATAAATATGAAAGAGCTAATGCTTGAATTGTTTTTCCTACACCCATTTCATCTCCTAATAATATTCTACAATGATGATCTATTCCAAATTGAATTCCTTCTTTTTGAAATTCATATAAATTATTTAATATTTGTTTTGGTAGATCTTCTAATTTTTTTTTATTTATTAAATCATTTGAATAATCTAATAAAGAAATTTGTTCTTCATCTTCATCTAAAATTATTTTAGTAAAATTTTTATCTTTTAGTAAATTTAAAATATTTGTGGGAATTTTTTCTATTAATAATGAGTTTAGATTTAAACTATTTAAATTTTTTAATAATTGTGAATAATTATTAAAAGGAATTGAATAATAATTTGAATTTTCTAAATATTTTGCGCCAGAATTATTAAAAACATTAATAATATCAATATTTTTAATGTTTGTTTTATTTTCATAATAAATATTAATTTCCTTTTCAGAAATTATTTCAAATTTTATAATATAATAAATATTTTCTGAATCATTTAAACTAAATTTTGAACTTAAATTTTCAGTATTTTCTTCAATTAAATCTTCATCATCTTCAATTAAAAATTTTGGTTTTTTTAATTTATTTATTTTTGTAATACTTTTTTTTTTATTATGAATTTTTTCAAAAACATTATTTTCTAAAATTATTGAAGGAAATTTCAGTTGTGTTTGATTATAATTTTTAATATATTCATTATTATTATTATTCATTTAAATTTAAATGAATGTTTATTAATTTATATTTTTATTATGAAAAAAAAATAAATTTTAAGTTAAAATAAATAATTTTTTATGAATGATTCTGAATTTTTTGATGAAGATTCAATTCCTATTTCAATTAACAATAATAATAATAAAAACGAAATAGAATTAATTAATAAAAAAGATGAAAATCAAATAGAATTAAAAAATATTAATTTAAATAAATTTTTAAAGAATTTTCCAAAAAATAATATTTTAATTACTAGTGATTTTTTTATTGATGGTTATCCTCCATTTTTAACTAATAATAATTATACTATGTTTATTAGTAAAATTCATATAATTTTAAAAAAAGAAAAAATTGATGTTGATAAAATTAAAGTTTTATATAAAAAAATTCCCTTTTCTTTTTTAGAAGATATAATTATTCTTCATCAAGAATTTTCTCCAATTAAATATAAAAATAATTTTTATCAAAGTTTTTTTAAAAATAATAATAAATTTGCTTTTGGTGCTTTTATTAATTTAAATAATAAAGAATATTTAATAGGATTTATTTTATTTGAATTATGTAATGAAAAATTTTTTAAAAAAAATGTTCCAAATTTATTAAGAAAAAAAAATTGTAAACAAAATTTTTTAAATTTTTTTTATAATCAAAATGAATAATTTGATTATATTAATGATTTTGGTATAATTAATGAATTTAGAAGGAAAAAAATTGGAAAAGAATTAATAAATAAAATGATAAATGAATTAAATAAAAATAATATAATTGCAGTTTTTACACATATTATTGAACATAATATAAGTGCATTAAAATTTTTTCATAAAAATGAATGGCAATATTCAGGAGTAATATTTAATTTTTTTAAATTCAATGATGACTATTATGATGGTCAAGTTTTTTGTAAATTTTTACGTAAAAATGAAGAATTTATTGAAAAAGAATACAAAGGAATTAATGAACAAAAAATTGATTATGATTGTTGTTTAATAAAAATATATAAAAAAATAATTAAATTTATTAAGACATAATTTATTTATTTATTTATTTAAATATGAATTATAATTTTTATATTTCCTCATAAGCTTGTTGTATTTGTTCCATTTTATAAAAAAAATCTAAATAATCATCATCATTCACTCCATATTTTTTATACCAATGTATAAACGCCCTATAAAAATAAAGTTAAAAAAAATATAAATTAAATAAAAAAAATTAATAAATCAAGGCATTTTTATAATTTAAATAAAACAAACTAAATTAAAATATATAAATAATAATAATATTAAATAATATAATGCAAACCAATTATTTAATTTCTACTTTATTATTTTTTATATTATTATCTTCCAAACCTAATTGATTATTATGTATATTATTATCTATAGTATATGTTACTGAATATTCAATTCCTTGAAGTCCTCCAACTATTTTTAATAATTTTTTTATTTTTGAAAATCTAATCATAATTAATGAAGGAATAATTATATTTAAAAATAAATATATAAATATTCCAATCACTGTTAAAACAATTTCATTTATTGTTGCAATATCTCTAAAATATTTTTGCCATATATTTTTTTTAATTATAATTTTATATAAAATTATGTAACATATATTTAATGCATTTATTAAATATATAAAAAATGAAATTCTATAAGTTAATTTTAAATTTTTATACATTTTAATATTTATTATTTCTAAATTATCGTAAGGTTTTCTAAATGCACAACAACAAAACATTGTCCATAAAAAAAGAGAAATAATGTTTAAATAATTTAATTTGTTTTGAAATAAATATTTATATAAATAACAAACACATAAATCTAATAAAATTAATAAAAAATTTAATAATAAAATTTGCATAAGTTTTTCATTATGACGTAATAATTTAGATAAATAATATTCTTTTTCTGAATTATCCATATGTTCTAATTCAAAATTTTTTTCCTCATTTGGGTTATTATTAGATTGTTTTTTCATTTTTTGTTATATATTAAGTAAAATTTATTTTAAAAATTATATTAATGATTAAATAAAATTATGTTAAATATTTATTTTAGAAAATAATATATTATAATAAATAATATTATTATTGATAAAAAAATATAACAAAAATTAGAATAAAATAATCAAAATATAAATAATTTAATATGAATAATAATAAATAAATATTTAATAATATATAAAATAAAAAAATATATTATTATTAAATGAAATTTTTTTCATATGTTTTAAGCTATTAATTTTATATTATTATTTTATATTATTATTTTTATTCTTATATTATTTAAAATATTTACATTTATTATTTTTGTAAACTCAAATGTTACAAATTAAATAAGAATTAAAAGTATACAAAATACCCAATTACTTGTTACAAATGAATAAGATTAATTTCAATAATAATTAAAAATTTTTTTTTATAAAATCGTTTATATTTATATATTTAATAATAATGTAGAATTATTATTTTTATATAATAAATCATCATTATTATCATCATCATTTTTTATTGAAGAAAATGAATGAATTTTATGAAAATTATTGACATTTTTATATGAAATTTTTGTTGAAAAAACATCTAAAATATTATTATTATTTTTTGAATCTATTTCAACTGGAATAAATTTATTTTCATAATCTCCTCGATTTTGAAAAAATTTTAATAAAATATTATTATCTTTAACAATTTTATTAAAAAATAAATTTACTTTTCCAGTTTCTTTAATATCAATAAAATTTAAAAAATCAATAATTTTTACCCAATTTTTATATGTTATTTTATGGACGTAATCATTATTTTTATTTTTTAATTTTTTATTTTTTTTAATTTTCGTTTTTTTTATTTCATTCTTTAAATTATAATTTTGAGATATTATTATTTTTTGTCTATTTGATTGAACACAACCCATTTAAATTAAAAAATTAATATTATAATATTAAAAAATATATTATATTACAACATATTTAATATTTAATTTAAATTAAATTTATTTATAAATGATATTATTTATTATTTTTAATTTATAAAAAATTTATATAATTTTTCAATATAAAATAACATTACTCATTTTTTCAGCAAAGAAAAAAATTGAATTTTCTTCTTTAATATAATTAAATGCTTGATAATAAAAATAAGTAGTAATTAAAATAATCATAATAATTTGAATTCCACAAAAAATAACTAAAATTCTTTTAATTTGATTTTCATAATTATTATAATCTTGTAAAAAAGAAAAAGAAAAACTAATTGGAATTTTATCAAATAATTGAAAAGAAGTTTTAATCATTAAAATTAAATTTTCATTATTTAATAATTTTAAATTAAATTCTTCATCATTTTTATTTGTTCTTGAAATAAAATCTCTATGAAGATTTTCTAATTCAGTAAAAAAACTTTCAATAGTTGTTATTAATCCTTTTGTAGTAAAATTTCCAATATTTGAACAATTATTAAAATATTCTTCTTCAGTTGTTCCATTTAAAGCATTTAAAAAAAATTTTTCATCTTTTTGATTAATAATCATTTCTTTTGCAAATGTATTACAAAAATCATTTTCTTTTAATTTATATAAATAATTTTTTTGATATGAAAATTGTGAATTCATTTCTCCATTCAAAAGTTCAGAAAATTTTCCTTTATAATACTCAAAACATATTAAAACATCATTAAAAACTATTCTTTCGCCAAAATCAATTTTATTTCCACAATATTGATAATAACCATTTTTATCGTAAACATATTTTACATCTTCATTTCTTAAAATACTTAAAATATGTATTTGTAATGCTTCTTGAAGAAAATATATTGTTGAAAATAAATAATTTTCATTTAATAAAATATCTTTTGAAATTATGTTGTTTCGTTTTGTTAATTTTATTTCTAAAATATTCATACATGTATATAAAATTAAAACTAAAGGAAAAATAAATTTTAATGAAAAATATTTAAATGTTTTTTTTAGTAATTTATGACCTTCTAATAAATTTTCTTCTTCTTCTTTTTCATCTTCGTCTTTTTTTGATTTTTTGTTATGTAAACTTTTTTTTTTTGTAAATGTTTTATTTGGACCTTTTTTTAATTGATTAATAACTTCGTTACTACTTTTATTTAATAAATTGTTACTATTATTTAATTGATTCATAATAGCACTAGAATTGTTTGAGTTTGGTGAGATTGATAAAGGTATATTTAAAAATAAATCATTTTTATTATTATTATTATTTTGATTATTATTATTATTATTACTATTACTATTATTATTATTATTACTATTATTTTGATTTTGATTATTATTATTATTACTATTATTTTTATTACTACTATTATTATTACTATTATTATTATTATTATCATTATTAATAAAATTAACTTTTTTTATATCACTTTCATTTAAATTTTTATTTGTTCTTTCATGACGATAACTATTAATTTTATTAATTTCTTCATTTTTTTCTTCTTTTTCATCATTATGGCTTTTATTTGTTTTTGCTTTTCTTAATAAATCACTAAAAGTTTTTTTTTTAATTATGCTTGAATTTTCTTCGGAATCTTTAAAAATAATTTTACTATTTCTAATATTCATAATAGAATTTTTTTTTCCTTTTTTTGTTTGTTCTTGAGGAACTTCTTTAATTTTAAATGGTGAAATTTTAATATTATTTATATCATCAAAAACATTATCTTTAATATTTTGTTGAATTTTATTAATTAAACTATAATCTTTAGATAAAATAATTTTATGAGAATTATCAAATTTTGAATAATCAAAATTTTCATTATTCGTATTATCAATAAGTTCTTGAATATATTCAACTTTTTTAATAATTAAATTTTCAAAAAAAATTGTTTGATTAAACATTACAAAATATCTTAAAAATGAATTTTGAGTACTAAAAATTAATTTAAAACTAACAATTAAAGCAAAAGCACAATAACCTAAACCAACAAAAAATAAAATGTAACTTTCTAAAAAATTTCCATATAAATTAAAAACAATTATTTTATTCATTAAAATATTTGAATATTCTCCCATGTAATAAATATATTTATATAAAAAATTATCAATTATTAAAATATAAGTTCTTTTTGTATAATATAAACTACTTTCGTTTTTTTCATAAAATTCATCGTTGTTTGATGAATCATAATCTTCTGAATAAAAATAATAATCACTGTTGTTATAAAATATTGATAAATTTTTTGTGTTATCTGTTAAATATTTACTTAATATACTTAATCCTGTTATGTCTATTGTTGCACTGGTGTTTTCTATATATTTTTCACCTTTTAATTTTGAGGAAAAATGATAAAATTTTTCATTGAAGAGAATTTCAAATAATATTTTTGTGTTTAAAATTTCGCCTCTATTGAAATGTTTCATTCTTGTTTGATAATTTAATAAGTCTTTAATTAATAATAATAATTTATTTGAAAAATAATTTTCATCTTGGAAAAAAATATTATGAATATTATTTAATTTCAATTGATGAAATAAAACAATATTAAAAATATTTAAAATATTTGAATGTAAAGTTAACATATTCATATAAGCTTGAATATAAATTTCTTGATGTGATAATTTTTTTAATTTTATAACTAAACAAATAATAACTAGAGCAAAAAAAATAATAACAATTATAAAAACTATCCATAAAAATAATATTGATAAAGGAGGTAAATAAATTAATAAATAATTACTAAATTTATTTTGTTCATTTTCAGGATTTTCTTTATTTAATGTTGTTGATTCTTCATCAGTTTTATTTTTATTATTTTCTTCATTATTTATTTCATTTTCAATTATGTCATTATTTTTTATATTACAATGATAAAAATAATTTAAAATATCAATTGATAATAATTTAATTTTTGACATTCGATAAATAATTTCTTTTTTATTTTTTTGATTATGATGATTTTTATGAATGTCTTCAATTTTTTTAAAAACGTTTGTTAAAAAAATACTATTTTTTTTTGGTCCATTTAATAAATAGTGTTCTAAATTAGAAAAAAAATTATTTTTTTCTGGATTGAATAAATAAATTTGCAAAGTATAAAAATTTTTTTTGGAAATTTTTAAGAATTTTTTTTCATATTTTATAATTAAACAAATTTTATGATTATTTTTTTTTAAATGATTTAATAAGTATTTAATTTGATTTTTTAAATGAAGAGAAATTTCATCTCCTATTTTTTGAATATTTTCATCATTATTTAATAAATCAAAAATTGCATTTAAAAATAGAATTAAATCATATTTAAAAGTTGAATTTATTTCTCCAAATTCTTTATTAAAAATTTCAATAACATTCACTTTAATTTTTGTAAATAAAATTGGATTTAAAAAGAAATTTTTTTCAATAAATTCATTAATTAAAATAATTTTTTTATTTTTATTTAAAATAATTTCCCCAAAATTACAAAATTCTTCATTAATAAATTCTAAATATAATTTAATTCCATTTTCAAAAAATAAAGAAATAGATTTAACTTTAACTTTATAAATAAATTTATCTTTATCTATAATATAAATTTCTTCATTAAAAATATAATTATTTTCTAAAAAATTTAAAGTAAACATTTTTAAATAAGAAATTCTAAAAGTTTTTGGAAATATTTCAGAGAAATTTAAATTAATAAATTCAATATTTGTATAATGCATAAATAAATTTAATGATGGACTTGTATATTCAATTTTAAATTTTAAATTTTTATTTAAATTATTTGCTTTATCTAAATCTTCTGGTGAAATATGAATTAAATTACTTGGATTTTCTACTTTTAATATCATTATTTTATCTGATTTTTCTCCATAATGAAAAACTGGTTTAATATTATTTATTTCTTGGGTTATTTCATCTTTAAAAAAATCATAAAAAATTTCAAAATTTTGATTTCGATTTTTAAAATTTTCATTAAAATAAATTGTTCTTTGAAAATCATTTATAAAATCTTTTATTTCTTTTGATAATATTTTATCATTAAATTCGAAATTTTCATTTCCTATTTTTTTTATTAAATTTTTAAAATTTTTTAATGTTAAATTTATACATTGATTTGCTAAAATAAATTCTTTTAAAAATTTAAAATTGAATTTTATTTTTTTTAATTTTTCACAATTTTTTATTTTTTTTCGAGAATTTTCTATTGTTTTTTTATCTGTTTTTTTTTCATCATAAAATTTAGTTGAATTTATTTCATTTTCAATGAAATTAAAAAATTTTCTTTTGAGAAAATAAAATAAATATTTAATTTTTAATTTGAAAAAAAAACTATTATTAAAAATTTTATTTTTCCGAATTTTCATTAATAAAAAAAATATTTCAAAAAAATTATTTTCAAACGTGTAAATTAAATTAATAAAAACAAAAGAATTTTCAATATTTCTATTTGCTTGAGATTCATCTAAATTTGAATTATTTTCATTTTGAATTTTTTCAAGAATTTTATTTTTAACAAAACTATAAAAAATAGGAAAATTTTTAACTAAATATTTTGAATTTTTTTTAGAATTTTGATATTTTAAATTATTATTAAAATTATGTTTTTGATTTAAAAAATCATTAATTGAAATTTTTTGTATAATTTCATCACTTGCGTTTTTAAATAAAATATTAATATAATCATTAATTTCTTGAACATCATTATTATAATAAAATAAATTAATAAATCTTATTAAAACAAAATTATAAGCTAATTTTTGTTTTTTATTTGACATAAAATTATTAATTAAATTTTTGAATTTATTTCTTTCTTTTAATTTATAATAAAAAAATAAAACAAATCCAACAATAATTTCAACTATTAATTTTAATATTTTTGAAGCAGTTGTTTCAATTAATGTATTTTTTCTATATAAAATCCATTCAATTACACAACTACAAAAACAACAATTTAAAAATAATATTTTCATTTCATGATATGTTCGATTTACATATAAATATTCATTTTTAAAATATTTACTAATAAAATAAATACAAAACAATCCTCTTAATAAATTTTTAATTAATATTAAAATTTTTTCATGCTTAAAAAAAAAATCTTTGTTTGTTTCTAATTGAATGTAAAATTGAATTAAAGGAAAAATAAATTCAAAGTCAGAAATTGTTTTTGTAACTGGATTTGATATTAATGAAAAATTATCTTTAAATAATGAAAAATTTATTATATTTGATATTAATAATGATACAAAAATCATAATAAATATTAATAAAATATTTAAAACTTTAAAAATATAATCGATAATTTCTTCTTTTTCTGTACTTATAATTTCAGCAAAAATTGATATAAAATATTGATTAAAAAAATAATATAAATAAAATAAAAAAATTCCTGTAAATTTAATAATTTTTTTTTCTAAATTTGAAAAAGAAAATAAATTTTTTTCATATTTTTTTGGGAAAATAAATAAAACAATTAAAATTAAAATAAAAAATAATAATAATAATATTGAAATTATATTATAAATAAACATTATACTTTTATTATTATTTCCAATATCAATTAATGTACAAAAAGTTAAATGATTTACATAATGAAAATAACTTTTATCATTACTAATTTCCCAATCATGGGTTAATATAACAATAGGTAAAAATTTAATAATATTATTTACAACATATATAATAGTATTTGTTGGGAATTTTTTAATTAATTTTAAAATCATTTCATTTTTATTTTTTTGTTTGTTCATATTTTATTTAATAAAAAAAAATAATAGAATTTTAATAAAAAAAATTATTTTTATTATTAATTTTTAAATTGAAAAAAATAATCATAAAAAAATAAACTTATATGATAGTAGAATATGGAAAACCTCCTATTTCAATGACAAATGGAGTTCCAACACATTTAGCAGGAGAATGGCCAGGAATAAAATCATGTAAATTTCATTCATATAAAAGAGTAATTCGTCCAGTAAATCATGGAATATTTTTTAATGAAAATGAACCTCCTATTATTCCTAAAAAAAAATTATTAGGTCCTTCTCCTTCAACAGAATATGTTCATAGACCTTGTATTAAAATTATTAAACCTAAAATACATAATGAACAAAAAAAAGAAAGTATTAAATGTATTCCTTATATTCCTTTAAGAATTGAGAAAAAAAAAGGTGTTAGATATTATTTTCCTTATGTTTTACAAAAAGAAAAAGAAATTGAAAAAAAAATGAAAAGTTGTAAAAATCTTGATTATGGAAGATTAGAAATGAAAAATAGTTTAAGTACTATTGGTTTTAGAAATATTAAATATGAATTTAATAACCATGAATTATTGAATAAAATTAAATTTAGTAAAGACATTTTTGGAAATATGAAAATTGTTGATAATGATGAAGAAAATTATAAAAATAAAGGAAAAAAAAATAAAAAAATTAAAACTAATTATCAACCTAAAATCAAAAGAAATAATAGTGTTGATATTGATTATGTTAATAAATTAAATAAATGGGATAAAGAAGATTTACCACAAATAATTGATAATTATAAAAAGGAAAATAAAATTATTGATACAAATATTTCAAAAAATTAAAAATGTATAAAATTATGTTAATAATGATTTGAATATTTATTAAATATTATATTTTTTATAAATATGAATAATTTTTTTAATTTTTATTTTACACTATATTTAAATTTAAAATTTAATATTATATATAAAAATTTTATTTATAAAACAAATAATTTATTTTTAAAAGAATCAACATAATAAAATATATAATAATTAAAATTGCAATTTTTTTAAGAAAATTAAAAAATTTTAAAAATAAATTAATATATAAATATATTTAAAATTAAAAAGCATTATTAAAATTTATTTTTAATATTTATTCATATATCCAATTTAAATACAAAATTAAATAAAAAATATATATTTAAAAAAATGAGCAAAAACAAATTTGGCCAACAAGTTGTAGAAGAAATAAACAAATTTCGTAATGAACCAAAATCAATAGAAAAAAAATTAGAAGTATTTAAACGTGGTTTATCACGTCTTAGAGCAAAAGATCCCTTCATAAAAGAAATAGATAACTTCATAGTAGATTGCAACAATATGAAAAAAATGCAAAAATTAACTGTGAATCCAATTTTATGTGAAGCAGCTCAAAATCAAATTGAAGCTTTTTCAAGAGACGAAGATTCATATGATAATTATTTAAGTGGAGATGATTTAAAAGGAATAGTTCCTGATTATTATTTAAAAGAAAATCCATGTTTAATTGCAGATAGTGGTGCAGATGAACCTGGAGATGTAGTAACCAAAATATTATTAAATAAATTAGATTCAAAAAAAATTGGAAGAAATTTCTTAACAAATAATAACAATACTCAAATTGGATTTGCTCATGTTTTAAAAGATGAAGAAAATTATGTTATAATTATTATGTGTTTAAATGAAGCTAAAAAAAGAAGTGAAATTCCTTTACCTGAAGGATATGATTTAACTGAATTAAAACAAGCATTTGATTTATTTGATGTTAATAAAGAAGGTGAAATTAGTCCTAAAGAAACTGTTGAAGCAATGTTATCTTTAGGATATGAAAATAAAAATCCTGAATTATATAAAATTATGAAAGAATTAGAAAAAAAACATCCTGAAAATATTGATTTTCCTATTTTTGCTAATCATATTATAGATAAAATTACTAATACTGAAGATGATTATGGCTTAAGAACTATTTTTGAATTATTTGTTGATGATTTTGATGAAGATACTATGAGTATTCAAAATTTAAAAAAAATTGTTGAGGAATTAGGTGATAAAAATGCTTTAGCTAATATTAAAAAATTAATGGAAACTAAGGGAGGTTCTAGTGCTAAATTAACTTGGCCTGATTTTAAAGATTATATGTTGAGAACATATACTGGAGATCAAATTAAAGGAAAGGTTAAAGCTGTAAAAAATATTCAAAAAACGGGTGATAGTAGTAGTGGTTCAAGAAAAGTTACAAAAATTGAAATAACTACTACTTCAAAAAGAGGAAGAAAATAAAGAAATTAAAATATTTAAAATATATTATTATTATTTAATTTAAAATTTTTTAATTTTTTAATTTGCTTTTATATTAAATATATTTTTAAGAAATAATATCTTTTAAATATTATTATCTGATTTAAAAATTAATAATAAAATTTATAAATATAATAATTATAATAATTAAATATTTATAAAGATAAATTAATTTTAAATTTATAAATTATATAAAAATAATTTTATTGCTTTTTATATTTTATTTAAATTTAAAAATTTATTAATTGTTTATATAATAAAAAATTATATAATAATTTAATTTAATTTAATAATTTAAATTAATTTTATTTATTTTTTAATAATTATTTTAATATTTTTTAACAATAATTAAAATACTACTAAAAATATTATTATTTAGTTTTCAATGAACAAATTTAATGAAAAGAAAAAAGAAAAAACAAAAAATGAAATAGGAATTCAAACTGAATTATCAAATAAAGATTTTAAAAATATTAATTTAATTTCTTTAAATTTATCAAATAAAGAATATATAAATAAATTTTATTTCAAAAATAAAATTGAAGAAACAGATAATGATATAAATAAAAAAATCGAAAAGGAAAAAAATGAAAATATAAATAATAACAAAGAAAAAAATAAATCAAAAAAAAAGAAAAATAATAGTAGTAATAATATTAATAATAATATCGAAGCATTTGAATTATTTAAAGAAGAATTTAAAAAAAGTAATAAAAATTTAAATGCTAATGAAATAGAAATAAAAGCAAAAAATAGTTGGAATCGATTAGATGTTAATAAGAAACAAATATATAAAAGTATTGTTGAAAATAATAATAAAAAAAAATAAAAAAATAATATAAATAATAATAATAATATAAATAATAATAAAAACAAATAATGATATTTTATAAATTTCAAGATATTATTTAATGTATATTTTTAGTAAATAAAATACAAATATAATGTATAATTTAATTTAGTTATATTTAAAATAAAGATGTTTATTTTGTTTTTTTATTCATCAAAAATGATTTTATTATTGTTATTTTTTTTATAAATAACGAATATATTAATTGATTTTTATTTTTAATAATAATAAAAAAATAAAGTAATTAAAATTATATATAAATAAGTTACTTTATGAAATAATTTTTATTACAATTAATTTAAATTTTATTTATTATATATTATTAAAAATTATATTAAAATAAATTAATTATTATTTTATATTTAATATATAAATAAAATTTTAATATGAAATCACGTAATAATAATTCTAAAAGTATAAACAATAATAATTTTTTAAAAAAAACAATATTAAATTCAATTTCGCCTAAAAATGAAGATTTATATATTTCTTATAAAAAAAGGAAAAAAAATAATACTATTTATTCTTTGGATTTTGGTTATTTACCTATTATTAAAAATAAAACTGAAAAAAATTTCAATTTTATAAATAATTATAGTAATACTAAATATAATAATAATAATATTCCTTCTTTAAATTTTAATAATATTTTTTATTCTCCTCAAAAAGATATTTTTAAAAATAATAAAATATTAACTGAGAGAAATGAATTAAATAATAATAAAAAGAAAAAAATTAAAAAAAAGAATTTTTTATTGAGTATTAAATATTTAGAATTTTTAAAAGAATTTAATTTATCAGAAAATGAATTAAAAAATTTTGAAAATGATTTTTTGTCTATTAATAAAAATAATGAAAATAATAATAATCCAATTGATGAAATTAGTCAAACAAATTCAAAAAATTTACAAGAATTTCTTAATTTAACTAAATTAGAACAATATAGATTAACATTAGAATTTTTAGATAATATTCCAAATATGAAATTAAATGAAATAGCAGGAAATATTGTTAAAACAATTAATAATAATAATAATAATGTAAAAGAAAAAAATAATTTTTTTCATAATAATTTAATAATACATAATATTTATTTTACTTTAATTGTTAATAATATTTTTCATAAAATTGAAATTGTTAATGAATTTAATCAAAAAATTGAAGAAAAATATGTTATGAATTTATTAGAAAATGAAATTAATAAATTTAAAAAAATTTTAAAATCAAATTTAAAAAGACAAATTTTAAAACAAAAATTGAATGAAATAAATAGTAATTTTTATATTACAAATAATAATAATATTAATTTACTTAAAACTTTATCTTCAAATAATTCAACATTATATCATAGTTCTAATTATGATGAATATTCAGAATTTAATAATTTTAACAATAATAAAATATTAAAAAGTAATAATGAAAATTTAATTAATGATTATTATTATACTAATAATAATGATACAAATATTGATGAAAAAGAAATTAATGATTTAATTAATTATTATAAAAATAATAATGATAATAATAATAATTTAAATTTTGAGAATGATGTTATAAATATTAATAAATTATTTAATAATAATATACAAAATGAAAACAATATTAATGAAGAAAGAAAAAATAAAAGTACTTTACAAAATTTAATCATGGATAAAATTATTAAAAATAAGCGATTAGCAGGAAAAATAAAAAATTTTGCAATATTTAATTTAATAAATAAAAATAATAATATTAATAATAATATTAATAATAATATTAATAATAATATCAATAATAATATTGATAATAATATTAATAATAATATTAATAATAATATAAATAATAATAGATTTGAAATTGATAAGAATAATAATAATAATAATATTAATAATATTTTTTCTAATAATCTTCTTAATAATAATATGAATAATATAAATAATAATAAAAATATTCAAGTTCCAAATATTAATAAAATTTATAATAGTGGTTCAAAAAATGGAATTATATTAAGTAATGGATCTTTAACTGAAAGAAAAACTGAGAGAGATTCTAATAATATATCAAATATGTTTTCATCACCTATATCAAAAAGAGATGATAATGATTATAATTATAATAATATAGGTGGTAGTTTAAATTATTATGATAATTCTTATAATAAAAATGTTAACAATAATTTAATTTATGAAAATAAAAATAATATTAATAATAAAAATTTTGCTAATGAAAGCAACAGCATGAGTAATGTTAATACTAATTATAATTCAAAAGAGGTATTTAATAAATTAAATTTTAATAAAAATTATTCAAATTATTCTTCAAATAATAATCTAACAGAGAGAGAAAAATTAAATAATAATAATTTTAGTATTAATAATAGTAATATAATTATTAATAATATAAATAATAATTATAACTCAATAAAAAATGAAAAAACAAATTATAATAAAGTTATAAAGGAAACAGATGAAGATATAAATAATAAAATTAATAGTTATTCAAATAATCAAAATAAAATACAATTAAATAATAATAATTATATAACTAATTCAAATAGAAGTAGAAATTTAGAAAATGTTATAAATGAAGAAAAATCTTTTAATAATTATAATAATAAAAATATAAATAACTCAATTAATATCAATAATAATAATAATACTAATAATAATATATATAATACAATTTCAACAAGTAGTAAAAAAACAGTAAGTTTTAATAAAGATACAATTGAACAATCAAATAAAAACAAATCAAACGATTCTTCTTTTGACATAGAAAATGATTTTATGAATGCATTAAATACTTCAATTCAAAATAAAAATATTAATAATATAAACATTATTCAAAAAAATAATGAAATTTCTAATATTCGAGAATATAAAGATGAAAAGGGAAATACATATTTAGAAAAAAATGGAGAAATTTATAAAGTGATTGAAACAGAAGAAGAAATTGAAGAAGAAATAAAAGATGAAGATGGTCATGTAAAAAAGATTAAAAAGAAAATTAAAAAAAATAAATATAATAAATTATCAGTTGAAGAAATTGATAATTTAACTAATAACAATGAATTTAATTTAAAAGAAACAGAACGTTCTCAAAATAAAAGAAAAAAAACAAAAAGAAGAACTCATATTTCTCAAAATAGCAATTATGAAAGTAAAGATAATAGAGATGAGGATAATATAAAAAGAAATAATTTTAAAAGAAAATCTAATAAAAAAAAATCAACTAAAATTAAAACACATAAAAATAATAATCATGTAGATAACAATAATAATGAAGAAATAAATAATATAAATAATAATGAAAATAATAATGATAATAGTAGTAATAATGAATCTATTGATTCTTTTCCAGAATTTGATAATCCAATTGATCGCTTAAAATATTTAAGAGAGCGTCAAAAAGAAATTGAGGAAGAATTAAAAAGAGAAGAAGAAAAAAAAATTAAAGATGAAAATGAAAGACTTAATCAAGAAAGAGTCAAAGCATATTTATCAGCTAAACAAAAAAATCAATTAAATTCTTCAAAAAATCAAAATAATCAAAATAATGATTTATTATATCAATTAATGATGAGAAACAATCCTAATTTTTTTAATAAAAATCAATATGAAAAAGAAATGTATAAAAAATATAATATTAAAAATGATTCAAATAAAAAATCAGTTTTTGATTATTTTAACAAAAATATTAATAATAATAATGACAATAATAATAACAATAATAGTATAAAAATGGGAATGGGAAGTTATTACGATAATAAAAAAAAATTAAAATATGATAATTCATATTTATTTAAAAATAATTATAATGATAATAATAATAATAATAATATTCGTCAAGAAGTTCTTGATATTTTAAATAATAATACAAATAATTCAACAAATAATAACAATAATAATGATAATAATATTGATAATTATCCTAAAAAAAGAAATAAATTTTCAAAAAAAAAGAAAAAATTTACAAAACGTAAAGCAAAAAAACAAATTGAAAATAATTTTATTAAAAATATTTCTTCAAGTGAATCTCAATCAGAAGATGAAGCTTTAAAAAAGAAACAAAAAGAAAAAGAAGAAGAAGAAAAAGAAAAAAATAGAAATTTTAATTATAATGAAATGCTTAGAAATTTTTTTAATAAAATTGAAGAATTAAAAAAATCAAATGAACAAAATTCAGCTGAAATTGAATTAGAAATAGAAAAATTAATCGATAAACATGTTGAAAATTCTGATTTTGGAAAAATTAAAATAATTGAAAATCGTTTGAATAATTTTAAAATGAATTTAGAAAGTAATAGAAAAATTCATAAAAATTATTATAATATTTTAAGTAAAGGATTAATGTTTAAATCTCCATTTAAATTTGTAAAGAAAAAAGAAGATGCCTATCAAAAAGAAAAAATATTTAAAGATGAAGAAATTAATTTATATACAATTGAATAATTAATATTTTTTTTAATAATACATTTTATATAAATAATATAAGATTATTATATAAAACATTTAATTTATTTATAATTATAAAAATTTTTAATAATAATCATCATCTTCCATTGAATTATATTCTTCTTCTTCATCTTCATTATAAACATTAATATCTTCATCTTGTAAACAATTTCTTTCTTTTATATATCTTTTTTTTTCTAAATTTATTAATTCTTCTTTTCTTTTTTGTTCATTTCTTTTATTTATTAATATATTTATTTTTTTATGTTTTTTTGTTTCTGGATAAAAAATAAAATTTTTATCTTTTTTATTTTTTTTATAATAGTGTACTAAATTATTTATACAATTTTTAATTTGAATTATAAAAAATGAAAAATTATTTAAATTTAAAATTGAATAAGCAATATGAAATATTATTTCACAAAATTCAAAATATATTAATTCAGTTGATAATAATAATTTATATTTTATATTTATTTTATTTTTATCAAAAGTATTAATTGTATTATTAATAGTATTATTAATAGTTTTATTATTATTATTATTAACATTATTATTGTTGCTTTCAGTAGGAACATTTTTTATTAAAAAAGATTCTTTCATTTGTAATAAACTTAATTTTGATTTATTAATTGGATTAATTTTTGGCATATAAATTTTTTTAGGAATATTTAATATAAATTCACAAAATTTACTTTTTTTATTCTGAATTTCTTTTAAATCTTTTAAATCTTTTGAAATTTTATTTTTTGGAAAATTTAAATTTTTTATAACTGTTTTATATAAAAATTCATAAGTAATTGATTTATCATTGATTTCATTAATTTTATTTTTAATAGGATAAATAGAATATAATTTATTAAATAATCTTAAAAGAATTACTTCATATTCTTTTAAAAATAATTTGAATTTATTTTTCATTATTAATTCATTATTATTATTGTTATTATTATTATTGTTATTATTACTCATATTACTTAAATCTAATCGAGATTTTGAACTTCTTTTATTTAATCTATTAATTTTCATTAATGTTTTAGCTTGAATCAAAATGTTTCGAAGATTTGAAATAAAATTATTTTTATTATTTTCATTTTTATTATTATCAAAAATATTACTATTTAATATGCTACTTGTATTAATAAGATTATCTTTAATATTTATATCATTAATATAACAAAAAAAAGCAATACGAATAAAAACTTCATAAAAATCTTTGTAATGAATAATATTATGAATGTTATGAATATCAATATTATAGAAATTGTTATTATCATCATTTATATCAACATCTTTAAAATTTATATAATCTTTGTATTTATAAATAAAATTTTTTTTCATTGAATTAAATTTATTATAAAAATAATTATAAATATTATCTTCATTATTTTCATTTAATAATATATATTCTTCTGGAACTATTAATAAATCAACATAATTTTTATTTGAATAATTAAAATATATTCTATTAAAATCAGCCATTGTAAATGTTGTATTATTTAATAATGCTATTTTATCTCTTAGAAATAACCATAAATCTTTTATTTCAATACAATATGTTATATTTTCTGTATCTATTATTTTTAAATCATTAATATTTTTTATATCATATGAATTATTATTATTATTTTTATCATTATTATTATTATTAATATTATCTTTATCTTTATTATTATTATTATTATTATTATCTTTATCATTATTATTATCAGTATTATTATCAGTATTATTATCGGTATTATTATTATTTAATTTTTTAATTTGATTTTCTAATATCATTTTAGATTTAATTTCTTCTTTATTATTGGTATTATTATTATTATTTTTATTTATATTATTTAAATTATTTAAATTATTATTCATATTATTATTTATACTTGTGTTAGTTTTAGTTATTTGTTGAATAGTTGAATAACAACTAGCATTAAAATCATCTTTATAATTATTTAATATTTGTTTATAATAATAATTAAATTCACTTAAATTTTGTAATAATAATTTATCAATTTGTTTTAAATAATTTTTTATTTCAGAACAATAAAATATTAAATCATTTATATTAATAAAAACTTTTATTTCTTCTTGATTTAAATAAATTAATTTTTGATTTTCAGTTAAAATATTATTTCCAATTATAATAAAATTATCTTTATTATTATCATTGTTAGTATGAATAATATTAGTATTTAATTTATTATCTTTTCTAAATGAATTTAAATTTAAATTTATTGTTTTTAACCTCACTTTATTACTTCTTTCTGTATTAAGATTATTATTATTAGTATTATTATTAGTATTAATATTAGTATTAGTATTATTATTACTATTATTATTAGTATTATTATTAGTATTATTATCATTAATATTATTATTATTATTATTATTCGATTTATTACTATTTATTGTTAAATCAATATTAGAGTTAATTGAAACTGTTTTTACTTCTCTTTTTTCTACAAATATACTATTTTTATTAATAAACATATCATCATTATAATTTATTTCTTTTTCTATCATATCATTTTCAAATATTCCATATTTTAATTTTCTATCATATAAATAAAACACACCAAAACCTTTTTTTTTATTATCTTCCCAAAAACCTTTATATATACAACCATTACTATAATAAAACACTCCAAAACCATTTCTTTTTCCATTTTTAAATTCACCTACATATCTATTTAAAAAAACACTATTTTTACTAGTAATATTATTAATATTATTATTTTCATCATTATTATTATTATTATTAATATTATAATATAAATGCACCCCTATTCCATTGGGTAAATTATCCTTCCATTGTCCAGAATATTTTTCACATTCTTTTAACCATATAATAAAACCATTTCCATTTATTTTATTATTAATAAAATGACCTTTATAAATATTACCATTTTTTTTCCATTTAATTATACCTTTTCCATTTATAATATTATTTTTAAATTCACCTTCATAAACCATATTTTCTTTTATTAATTTTCCATAACCTTCTTTAATTCCATTTTTCCATTCACCTTCATAAAATATATTTTTTTCTTTATTATTATAAATTCCTTTTCCATTTCGCAAACCATTTTTTACTTCACCTGTATAAGTTGAACCATTTTGAAAAAAATACATTCCTTTACCTTCAATAACATTATTATGAATTGATCCTTTGTAAATTGTTCCATCATTAAATTTTATTGTTGAAGGATATTCTTCTTCAATAAGATTATTATTAATAAAATTACTATTTTTTCTTATTAATTTAATTTTATTATTGCTTTTGTTTTTACTTTTATTATTAGAAATCATTGAATTATTTTTTTCTAATAAAGATAAATTAGATTTATTAAGTTTTTTTGATTTTTCTGATGAACGAGGATTTTTACTTTTTATTGGAGATTTCATTATTCTACTATCAAGTATACCATATTTAATATTTCCTATATAATTTATATTATTGAAATTTGCTTCTCCTATTCCATTTAAAGTTTCATAAAATAATTCACTATTAGGTTCGTTGATTATTACTTTGTCAATATTTGAATTTTTTAATATTGTTTGAAATAAAAAAGAATTTGGAATAAAATTATATTTTTTTGTGAGTTTTATATTTGTTAAAGATTCTCTTTTATTATTTATATATGAATAGTTTTTATTATTATTGTTTTTATTTTTATTATTTAAATTTTCATCTTTCATAATAAAATTTTATAATAAAATAAAATATTTAAAAATTATTTTAAGTTTAAATAATATAATATTAATATTTTATTATTATTTTCATAAAAGGAAACAAAATTATATTATAAAAAATATCATAAATTTTATCTTTATTTTTTATTTGTATTATATTCTTCTTCTTTTTCTTCTTGTAATTGTGAATCTTGCAATTGTAAATTTTTCAAAATACTTTTTTTATCACTTTCTTGAATAAATCCACTGGCAATAATTTCTTCAACAATATAATATGCTTTATGATAATTAAAAATAATATCTAATTCACAAACTGAGCCAAAATATCTATCTAAACATTCAACAAAATGATGTATTAATTCCAATATTATTAATTCATTATCATCTTTATCTACTAATGTTATAAAATATAAAGATGCATATCTCTTATATACTATTTTATATTCTCCCCATTCTAAAAAATTACATAAACGTGATGAACGACCTATTACTGTTACTGCTATATCTCTCATGTATTTTATACGATCTTGAATACCTGAACATTCATACCATTTAATTAAACGAATTTTACCTTGACGATTTATTAACATTATGCAATGAATCATTTTGTTTTAATTTAAGAATAATAATTTATAAAAAATATTTAATAATTTAAATTTTTAATTTATTTATAAATAATTGAAATTATATGAAATATTGAATATTTATAATAAATAATATTAATAATTATATTTTATCTATTTATTAATATTTCTATTAATATTGTTCAAACAATTATTATATAATCCATTAAAAATAAAATTAATTTTATATTTGATATTATTTAGTTTATTTTCCAAAATTTTATCTTTATAAAATATTTTTTTATTATTCATTGATAGATTTGTGTTAATAAGTTTTATTGAATTTTTTTTAATGTTTCTTGCACTTCTTGTCGAACTTTTTCTTTTTAATAATATATTTTTATTATTATTAGTTGTACTTTCAATTCTATATTTTTGAGGAGAATTATCAATAGTTGTTAATAAATTAGAGTTTGATATATTTATTATAATATTTTTCTTTTCTTTAACAGAAAAATTATTTAATTTATTATTAATTTTTATTTGATTAATATTTTTTAATTGATTATTAAATTTTATTTTTGTTTGTAAAAAATTTGGGACTGGAACATAAAATAAATTATTATTTGAAGATTTATTTTTATTTAAATTATTCTTAAATTTATTTAATTCATTTAATAAATTTTGATTTTCTAATTTAAATCTCTTTAATTCATTAATTAATTTATTATTAATTTGTTTTAATTCTAAATTTTCTTTTATATAATCTTCTATTGTTTTAATTTGTGTTTTTAATATATTTTTAATTTTATTATTTTCATTTTTATACTCATTCATTTTTGAGAAATTATTATATAAAGATAATTTTATTTTATTATTATAATATTCAAAATTTGTATTTTTATTTATATTAATATTTTTATCAGTATTATATATTAATTTTAATCTCGTTGATTTATTTCTATATAATATATTATTTTTAAACGTATTTTCCATTTATTATATAATATTAATAAAATTAAATTTAAATATTAATATTAAAAATAAAATACAATAAATAATAAAGAAAAAAATAGATTGATTAAAATATTTAAACTTTTTACTTTTTTTTATCAAAAAAATATAATCTTTTATTTTATTTTTATATTTAAATTGATATTAATTTTTATTCATTATTATATTATTATTAATTTTTTTTTTGAAATTTATTTATATTTTAATCTTTTTTATCAATATCAAATGCATCTAATTTTACAGATTTTTTTTCATTATCTGCTTTTTCACTTAAACTTTCATCATCTTTATCTTTTTCTATTTTTATTATATTTTCTTCATCATCTTCTTCTTTCTTAATACTATTTGTATTATTTTCTGAATCTAATTTTTGTTTATATTCTAAAAATATTTCAATAATCCATTCAGGATTTTCATATAAATTTTTAACATCTTCTAATGTCATTCTATTTAATAATTTCATAACATAAATTTCTTTAATATAATAATCTTTTATTTCATCATTTTCCATTTTTTTTAACTGTTTTTGTATACTATACCAAATATTTTCAAATGGAATTTCATTTTCATAAATAAATTCAATATTTTCATTATAAATATTATAATTTATAATATTATTATAATTAGAAATATTATTATTATTCAGCTCTTTATCATTTTCATTATCTTTATCATTATTATTATTAATATTATTTTGAATAAGTTCATTATTTTTTCCATTATTATTTTGATTAATATTAGCTATTAAGTCTAGATTTAAATTTTCAATACAAATTGGTTTTTCAACTAATTTTAAAATTGTTTTTCTTCTTAAATTTAAATTTTTAATTTTATTTAGAAAAATTAATTGTTCATAATCTAAACTTAATTTAAAATTTTCACTAAAAAAAATTGGTAAATTTCCATATTGTTTATAATTTGAAAATTTTGGTTGAGTTGCATTTAAAATATCAATTTGAAATTGATTTAATTTTGTAAATAAAATAAAAAATTTTTCAAAATCAGATTTAAAATATTTTATTTCCTTTAATTTTGATTTATCTTTTTTTAATTGATTATTGTTATTTTGATTTTGTTTTAACATTGAAGTTTCATTTAATATAAAATTATCTTTATTACTTGATTTTTTAATTGGTGTTTTAAAATTTAAATTAATGTTTTGACTTTGATTAATAAATAATTCACTTTTATTTTCATTTTTCATTCAGAAAAATTTTTAATTCAAAAATATATTTTCAATAAATTATTAAAAAATTAAATAAAATTATTTCCAAATAAAATTTAAATTAAAAATTTGTTATTATTTATTTTATATATTTTACTTAAAAAATTATATATAATTTAATATTATAAAATATACACGAATATATATATATATAATATATTAATATTAATTATATATAAAATATAAAATTTTTAGTCATAAGGGCACTTAAATAAAATTTTACTAAAATTTATTTCAAAATCTGGTATATAAATTTCTTCATCTATTTCATTACTATTAAAATCCATATTATCGCTTGTTTCATAATTTTCTTGAAATTTTATACTTTCCATATTCAAAGTTGTAAAAATGTTTAAAAAATTTTTTATATGAAAAATAATATCTTGTTTGAAATTAAATTCATTATGAGTCATATGAGAAGGGCAAATTAATTTTGCAGGTGATTTACACTCATTAATTAAATCAATGGAATGTTGATAAGGAATTAAATTATCTTTTTTTCCATGAATAAATAAAATAGGACTTTTTACTTTTGATATATTTTCAAAATTATTAAATCTTTCTTTTATTAAACCTTTCAATATATAACCTAAACCAATTTTAGGAAATAAAGTTTTAACAAATTCTTTAATGCTCTTAAAAGGAGAAATTAATATTAAACTTAAAATTTTATGTTTTGTTGCTAAATAAACAACAGGTCCACATCCAACACATCTTCCCATTAAAATAATATTAGATTCTTCAATATTTGAAACTTCTGTTATAAATTTAAATATTATATCTGCATCTTTTAATAATTTTTCAGATGAACATCCATCTTTTGTTTTATATATTCCATAACCAGGAAATTCGACTATTAAAATATTTATATGTAAATTATTTGATATTTCATTACAAAATTTATAACATTCACCTATATCTTCACAATTACTATGATAATATATTAAAATTTTATTTGAAAAAATATTATTATTATTTTTTTTATTTAATTTATCTTTATTTAAATTTGTTTTTCCCTTGTCCAAAGGTTTAAGAAATATACATGGAATATATTCAATATTTTCATTAATTTTATTATCTTCTAATGAAGAATTAAATTTATTTTCAAATTCAAAAGTTATAGATGGTATTTTTTGAACTAATAAACTATTATTCTTTTTAAATATTAATTTTTCAGTTATATTAATATTATTTTCTAATCTATGGGGTGGTAAATAATTACCGTTTTTTTTATCACTTGTAGAATAATTTTTTTTTATAATTTTCATATTTTCACAATATTTTAATATATCTTTATATGAATAATCTTTTTTTGGAATCCACATTAATTGACCAGGAAATGATTTTTCTGAATAAGATGATTTTGGAATTGGGAATACTAAATTATTGCATTCCATTTTGAATTTGTTTAATTTAATTATTTAAAATTTTATTTATTAATAATATTATTATAAAAATTTTAAAAAAATTATCATTATTTTTATTAAATTATATTATGGTTGATAATTTTAATAATTTTATAAATAATAACAATAATACAGATAATAAAAATAATAATAATAAAAATACAACAAAAAACTCATTAAAAAATAAAGATTTAATAATAAAATGGTATTTTAATTTTAATATAGAAGAAAGATTTAAAATTATTTCTATTACTAATTTAAATTTTTGTGAAATGATTAAGAAAATGTATTTAAAATATTTAACAAATCAAAAATCAAAATTTAGATTAAAATTTATAAAAGATTTAATAGATTTTCATGAAATTGATAGTTTTGAAATAAAATATAATAATGTTCCTCCTTCAAATGAACAAAAAATATGTGAAAAATTATTTTTAAAATCTTTAAAATTTTTTACTTTAAGAGATGAATTAGATACAATTTCAATTTCAAATGATTTATTAAATAATGAAAATTTGTTTGTATATTATTTTAATTTTTTTTCAAATAATAATTTTCTATCAAGTAATTTCAAAATAACTTATGAACAAAAATTAAAATTATATAAATCTGGTTATCCAAATTGGTTTGATATTAATAATTTTTATAGTATTTGTGAAATAATTTCAGCACATTTTGAAGTAATGTTAAATTTAAAATTTTATTTATATTCAAATAAAAATTTTTTAAAAAATATAAAAGAAGAAAATAAGCTAATTTCTGAATTTTTTGAAAAAAAAAATAGCATAGAAAATTATATAAATTCAAATAATATAAAAGATATATTTAATGATTTAAATTTATTAAGTATAATCAAAATAATATTAAATGATAAAAATATTAGAATAAAAAGTGATAAAAATAATGTTCGTCAATATTTTGTTGGATTTAATCAATATAAATTATATGAACCTCAAGAAGAAGAAGATCCTAATAATATTTATAATAAATATGAAGATATTTTTAAAGAAAATAAAAATTTTTTAATTGAAAAATTTATTTTTAATGGATTTGATAAATTAGATTCTATTAATTATTATATAGATAAAAAAATAATAGAAAGTTTATATAGTAAAACTAATGAAGAAAATATAAGAGAATTAATATTAGAATTTGAAAAAGAAAAAGTTTTAAATAATGAAAAAAATAA
>JAEEGK010006850.1_pt1 | contig 27290 bp, 31 predicted proteins | sample 8958771 | NCBI WGS metagenome assembly JAEEGK01 (sample SAMN16246547, study PRJNA631951) | gut metagenome | biome: gut microbiome; feature: rumen; material: SC-attached | host: Bos | place: Iran: Karaj | collected 2018-10 | reverse complement strand
ACCTGATTTGAAAACAGAAAGTGACAGATTTAATAAAATCATGATGGATAATGCCAAGAAGGCACGCAAAGGACAGCCTTTCGACACCCTCTTTGTAGACAAGAAGTGGCCACAATATAATAAGGTGTTGGATAAAATGAAGGCTGCATGCACAAAGTTCTACGATTTAGATAGAGACATTGTACATTATAACGAGACGCCAGATCATGACAGAGGATGCTGGCTGCTCGAGAAGCAAGGTGGTGCGCCTCGTTTCTATTTTAACATCTATTCGCCACTGGTAAAGCAGATAATTAAGGAGTGGTTTGGCTCTGACGAGTGTAAGCGTGTGCAGGTCATAGAGGACGAATTGCGTGCACGTGTAGCCGCTGAAAATCCCAAGAAAACACCCGATTGGTTTGTGGAGGGTCGCAAGCGTGAGGCAGAGATTGTGGCCCAATACAATCGTAAGCTTTTACAGCGCTGGATGCAGAAATCGCCAGCATCACTCTTGGCAGAATATAAAGCAGCTATGCTCAAGCTGATAGCATGGAACAAAGAGGTAGAGGCCATCCGTGGTAATGATCCTATAACAAAAGAATACATTTCTGCACGCTGGTCGGTAAGAGAAGGTATAAAATCGCTGTTCCATGAATATCTTTACCTGATGGATCTCTCAGACTTACCACTTGTACGCACACCAAAGACACAGGAGGGCGCCAAGAAGTTTAAGCTGGAAGATTCGCCCTGGAAGCTGTCATATCCATATAATATAAGAAGAGAATAATATTCACAACTAATAATACACAATTAACAATTTAAACTTTATGAAAACTGTGTTCAATTACACTAGAATCATGTTCGTTGCCATGGCTGCCATGGCGGTATTCACCAGCTGCACAAAAAACGAGGACGACTATATCGCCTCAAGTCTGCGTAGCAGCGACTGGCAAGGTAAGATTACAGAATATTATCAGAATCGCTGGGGCGTTAATGGTTCAGAATATTCTACCGTGATGGGCTTTGAGTCAAAAGATTATCACTACACCAGTGGAAGAGGCTATGAGCTGGACTACAAGACCTCTTCACCCAAAGAGAACTATGCCTTCTGTACCTTTAAGTGGTTTATCGTAGATGGCGACATCACCATCATCTATGACGACGACAAGTGGAATCCCACATATATCGTTGACTACCAGTTGAGAGGCAACAGCTTCTATGGCTATATCTACAACGCTTCTGACCGTAGAATACAGTTCGACTTGGAGAAGACCACATTTACAGAATGGGACTACTACAGAAAGCATGGTTCACACTATCTAAACACAGACTATCGCGCTGTCAGACTGAAGAATAAGGATGGCGTAAGCGTAGCCAATGGTATCTTCGCAGAAATACTGAAGAACAAGGAATAAAATCACTGGGACTTGGTTTCGATAACTCAAGTCCCAGATTTTTCCGGAATCTTGGGACATTTTGTCCGCAGGCTCCGGACTCTTCTATATTGGCTTATCTTGTGACTTCTGAAATAGTTTATATGAAAAAACATGTAACCTTCTAACCCAACATGCCTGTAACTATCACTTTGATATAATGTGAAGGGACCTGTCCGTTTGGGACAGGTCCATTTTTTGTTCGTATAATAAAGAAGTGATTAGTGAATACAAGTAACTACCGAATCTTACTTAAGCCCATATCATTAGAGCATTGAGTATTAGTAGAATGATAAGTCTGATAGACTTTATTCTCCATCAGACGTTTCCTTTGTAGTAGTCGCTTCTCGTCTTTATCCATTACTTAACAGTATTGTTTCTCCTTCTCTTTTTATCTCCCAGAATGGAATCTGCCTTTCGTTCGTATATTCCTTCATACGCCAGGAAGATCCGAAACCACTGGCGACGAAGTGCATAGGAACGAACATGCCAACCTTGAAGCGCTCGATGAACTGACGTCCTCCGAGGGTATAGCCATTGCCTATGCGTCCGTCTATTGGGAACATCACAAGGTCGAAACCATCCGCAACTTTGCGAATATCTTTCAACTCGCCTAAATATTTTTTCTCGTGGGCTATCGGATCTATCTCTTCATCGAACTCCTCGCTATAGATAGTTTCTCCTGGTACCACATCTGGTAGGAATCTTGCATACCAGTTGTTCAAGTCGCCAGCATGGAAAATACGTTTGCCCTCTATCTCTACTATCCATGATACGCCGCTATCCGTGCTGCCAAGTGCTTTGACGTTAACTTTCTCATCAGACCACGAACCACCTTTTGCCAGCCATACATCAGCATCATCCTTATTGGCTCTTCTGTGTTTAAGAATATCCTTGCTTAAGATGTATGTGATATCCGATTTTTGCCTTTTCCAATCAAGAATAGCCCTTGTAAAGTGGTCTTCGTGGAAATGGCTGGAGAAAACATAGATAGGCTTTTGTTTCTGAAGCACATCTTCTATCACTCCACTCGGATCCAACCAATAGTCGAATACCAAGATGGCATGTTCCGTCTCAAGCACAAAGCCGCTATGGAATATATATGTTAGTTTCATTTTATCTCCTCTAACGCTCCTGTTTCAGAATCAATGATAAATCCACGAACAATGATATCTTTTGGTACAAGTGGATGGGTCTTTATGGTTTCTATAGTTTTACGGACAGATGTAGGTGTGTCCTTAAAACCTTCCAACCATTGGTTGAGATCAATGCCGCACTTGCGGATGGTGTCGAGTGTCTCATCTGTCACACCACGGGCAATCATCTCGTGGTGGAAGTGGTCATAGCTCATGTGGCAGGCTCCGCAATGAGAGTGGGCCACTACCATGATTTCCTGTACACCAAGCTCATAGATAGCAACTATCAAACTTCGCATGGCTGAGTCGAAGGCTGAAATAACTAAACCTCCTGCATTCTTGATAATCTTTGCGTCACCATTCTTGAGACCGAGAGCTGCAGGCAGCAGTTCGGTCAGTCGGGTATCCATGCATGAAAGTACTGCTAATTTCTTGTCGGGATACTTGTCGGTCAGATACTTCTCGTAGCCTTTTTGAGCCACAAACTCCTTATTGAAATCAATAATCTGGTCTATCATACTCATAATGCCTAAATACATTTAAAACTGCTGGCAAAAATACGAATTGTTGCTGACTTTTTACTATATTTGTTCGATATTTAACAAAAGTTGATTCTCAACCCCTGGTAGTCACTCTTGCTGGCCGTGTCCGTGTCAACTCCATCTCGCCAGGTTGGATAGACACCTGTAATAGCTCAGGAAGAGAACGGTTCCAAGAAATAAGAAATAAATGGCAAAACGTGCATCAACTTTTACAGGCAGATAACGTAATATGAATGAGCTGTTCACCCATCACGCCCTTCATTACCTCAAACGCTTTGTCACCTGTGCAATGGCTGGTGTGGAACAGCGTATGAGGATATTTTGCTTTCAGCCTTTGAGCCAAAGCCATCAGTTCTTCTTCCGATTCCATGCCATCGAGCAGGTGGAAGCCACCTATGACTGTATTTACTGGCCAATGGCATGCAGAAAGCATGTTTTCCAATCCGCTATGCGCACAGCCGGAAAAAAGCATACCGTCGATGTATAGTGCCAGTTCATGACGGAAATCGTCGTGGATATAGTCTCCATTGGCATCCAGCACATAGAGATTTTTATTCCCTTTGGGCATTGGGCGTATCTGAGGAATATGGGCTATCACATGTAGTCCTTCAGCCAAATCGCAGGTATGATCTATCAAGATGAGTCTGTCATCATCTATCTCCGGCCACTCCGTGGTGATGCTATGCAGATTCCCTCGTTTAGAATAATACTTTCCGGTCATGGCATAGGGTGAAACGATAACCTTGGCCTTTTGATTATGCTCCAGTAGGTATCGTAAGCCCCCTGCATGGTCGCTATGGCCATGTGAAATGAAAACATAGTCAATATCGCAGAGATTTATATTCAATAGTTCTGCGTTTCTGATAAACACATCACTCGCTCCTGTATCAAGCAGAACTTGGTGTCGCTCTGTTTGCAGAAGGATTGATAGCCCATGCTCTGTGATGAGAGAGCAATCTGCACTTCGATTGTCTGATAATATAGTCCACTTCATTCTTCTACCTCACAAAAACCTAAATAGTTGGACTCAGGTTGTATTAGACTATAGAATCGATCAACCACATGTCCACCACGAACCATGACCACGCCAACGGAGCAGACACAGGACGGCTCCTGATTGGCAGTTTCGAAATCGATAGCAATAAAATCCCGGATCATAACTGTATTTATAAATGTAGTGGCAAAGATAGATATTTTTAAGAATTTATTCATTAATTAGACATAACAATTAGGAAAGTTTATGAAAAATTGGGCGTAACATCCGCTTGTGGAGTTACGCCCAGTTTTAATTATATCGAAGTTTGTGTTGTTTATGAATTTTCGTCTAATTCAAGTTGTACAGTGCCATTAAGTGTATAGGATTCATTACCATCATCAAATTTGAGAGCGTTGAACTTAATGGTGATATACTCATTGTCAACCTTATCTATGACAGTGGCAGAACCACCAACAAAGTCAAGGCTGCTCCAACTTTCGTTACTCTCAATAGTGAGATAATAGTCTTCCAGTTTGCTGCCTTTTTGCAAATCGCTTTCACCATCCAGGCAGATGGTGTACAGGTTGTCGTAATCGTATTCGCCATTTTCTACATTCGTAATTTTACTACAGGGCAGGGCAATCTCTCCACGATGCGTTGTTGTATTCCATGTCGACGAGTAGGATATAATGCTTCGATAACCACAGCAGGCCAGTTTTTCTCCATTAACCTGAATCTGGTCATACTGCTTTTCTGGATTGATTCCGCTATCGTCATCGCTGTTGCATGCCACGTAAAACACGGCAAGAAACATCACGGCAACTACTGTCAAAGTAGAATATATATTTTTCATGTCAAAATTATTAAGTTAATAGTGGTTGCAAAGATAATTATTTTTTTTTTAATTGCAAAATTTTATTAAATAAATGTAATCAAGGAACGCAAATTTTTGCGCTCCGCTGTTTTCTTATGACATCGCAGTCATATTAATAGCTCTATTACGTGGAATTTGTAAGGGAGATGCATCGGTGTAGGCTCGGTGTAGCATCGGTGATGCATCGGTGTAGCATCGGTGTAGCATCGCTCAAAGGGCCTTTTGAGCGATACTTGAGCGATACTTGAGCGATGCTTGAGCGATGCTGTACCGATGTTGTACCGATGCTATACCGATGCTGTATCGATGCTAGACCGATGCATTATCTAATGGCATGGCGGTCATATGGTAGCCCATCTGTTTCAGTTGGATGGCAGCTCCCATCAGATAGAGTTGGTGAAGGCAGGCTACATAGCCATTGAACGCCTCTTTTGTGCCTGGTTCGTATCGTTGATGCATCAGGGCATTATAGGTGCGTGAGGCACATTCGCCAGTGAGTTTTTCGAGATTTGTATAAGATGCTCCTTGTAGTAATAGTATTTCTTCACGGATATATTCATCCATCGTGTCATAGCCTCGCTTATCGCGCAGATAAGTGTACAGGTTGTCGAGTTTTGAATAGATCTCCCATTCTGTGTCCCATAGTTTGGCAACAGCCATACCAATATACATCATCCAACCCAGTGAGGCTGATGGGAAGGTTTGGAATTCGCGTATACCATCGGGTAGATAGGCGCGGGCAATTTCTTCCCATTTGTCTTCTACATCTGGACATTCGGGCAGACGAAGGTCTACCTCGTTCAAGCCCTGCAAATACTGATGCAGGTCTTTATGCAACTGGTCTTCAAAATTCTCCATTGTTTTGTTTTCTTTGATAAAGTTTGGCGGCAAGGGTGCCGCTGATGTTATGCCACACGCTGAAAATCGCACCTGGGATGGTGGCCATAGGAAAAGCTGCAAAATGCAGAACGGCCAGCGATGAGGCTAAACCGGAGTTCTGCATGCCGACCTCGATGCTGAGAGCCACGCATTTGGCGTTTTGCAGACGTAAAAGACGGCCTATACTGAAGCCAAGCATCAGTCCTAGCAGATTATGCAGCATCACCACTACCAGTACCAGCATGCCGCCTATCATGAGGCGTGAGGCATTGTGCGACACGATGATGCCCACCACCATGGCAATTACTAACGATGAGAATGCTGGCAGATAGGGGGTGACACGCTGGGTGAGACGAGGTAGGAATCGCTGACAGAGCAAACCGCCAATAATCGGTGCGATAACCACGTAAACGATGCTTTGAAGCATGCCCAGCGTGTTGACATGAACCATGGTGCCAGCCATGAGCCATACCAATAGTGGTGTGAGGATGGGGGCCAATAGGGTGGAGGTGGCTGTCATGCCTACCGAAAGTGCCAAATCGCCTTTGGCCAGATATGTGATGACATTCGATGCTGTGCCACCAGGGCAGCAGCCTACTAAGATGACACCTAATGCCAGTTCCTTAGGTAGCGAGAATGCAGAGGCCAGCAACCAGGCCAGTAGCGGCATGATGGTGAACTGGGCCATACAGCCTATAAGGATATCTTTGGGACGGCTCAATACAAGGCGAAAATCGTGAGGTGACAGGGTGAGGCCCATGCCAAACATGATGACGCCCAGCATTGGATTGATGGTCCATGTGCTGATCCACTCGAAAGTGTAGGGCACAAAAAGGGATAGTGCTGCAGTTAGCAGCACTATCATTCCCATCCATTTCGCTATGAAATTACATACTGTTTTCATTGGCCTTAATACTGTCGTAGAGCGGCTATCAGTTCGCTGTTCTCTGTCTTGCTACCAATGGTGATGCGCAGACAGCTCTGACAGAGTTGCACGCGGTTACGGTTGCGCACAATGATACCCTTGTCTACCAGATAGTTGTATATCTTGTTGGCATCGGTCATCTTGGCCAGGAAGAAATTGGCATCGGTAGGATAAACCTTCTCGCAGATGGGCAGTATGCTGAATGCCTGCATCACGCGGCCTCGTTCTTCCAGTAGCGTTTTAACCCAGCTGTCTATCTCAAAGGGGTCTTTCAGTGCCTCGAGTGCCTGCTGCTGTGTGAGCAGATTCACGTTGTAGGGATACTTCACCTTATTAAATAAAGCGATGATATCCTGTGAGGCGAATGCCATACCCAAACGGATGGCAGCACAGCCCCATGCCTTCGACATGGTGTTGAGCACAATGAGGTTGGGGTACTTGGCTAATTCGCTACGTAGAGGCTTCTGTGATGAGAAATCACTATAGGCCTCGTCGACAATCACAATGCCTTGGAATTGCTCAATAACCTTGATAACCTCTTCGCGTACCAGACAATTTCCTGTGGGGTTATTGGGGGTACAGAGCCATATGATCTTGGTGTGCTCATCGGTAGCAGCCAGCAGCTTGTCGGCTGTCGTCTGGAAATGCTCGTCGAGCAGCACGGTGCGATATTCGGTATCGTTGATATCTGCACATACCTTGTACATGCCGTAGGTGGGCTCTATAGCTACCACATTATCCTTGCCAGGTTCGCAGAAACAGCGGTAGGGCAGGTCGATGGCCTCGTCGCTACCATTGCCTAAGAAGATATTCTCTGCTGGTACACCCTTTACTTTGGCAAGAACAGCCTTCAGATCCAACTGAAGTGGGTCGGGGTAGCGATTGAAAGGCTGATTATAGGGGTTCTCGTTTGCATCGAGAAACACCCTCGCCTCGCGCCCGGCATACTCGTTACGGGCACTGCTGTAGGGCGCCAGGTTCCAGATATTCTTGCGTGTTAATTGTTCTAATGATTTCATTTTTCTAAAGATTTGATGCGTACTGTCATCGCATTCTTATGTGCCTCCAGCTGCTCGGCCTCGGCCATCAACTCTACGGCGTGACCGATGCTGCGGATACCATCCTCGGTGAGATGCTGGAAGGTGATCTTGCGGCAGTAGCTGTCCAGGTTCACACCGCTGTAGGCCGTAGCATAGCCGTGTGTGGGCAGGGTGTGATTGGTGCCGCTGGCATAGTCGCCAGCACTCTCACAGGCATACTCGCCCAGGAAAACGCTACCGGCGTTTACCACCTTATTAGCCACCTTGGCATAGTCCTTCACCTGCAGGATGAGGTGCTCTGGGGCGTAGGCATTAGAGAGGTCGATGGCCTCTTGCATGCTGTTCACCAGTACCAGTCGGCTGTTCTCCAGCGCCTTGGCTGCCATCTCCTTGCGTGGCAGCAGGTTGAGCTGGCGGTTCACCTCGGCCTGAACGTCGAGAATCACCTGCTCTGATGTGGTAATCATGAACACCTGTGAGTCGATACCGTGTTCAGCCTGTGACAAAAGGTCGGCAGCCACAAACTCGATGTTGGCATGCTTATCGGCAATCACACAGACCTCTGATGGACCAGCTGGCATGTCGATAGCCACATCGTGCAGACTCACCTGCTGCTTGGCTGCCATCACATACTGGTTGCCAGGTCCAAAGATCTTGTAGACCTTGGGCACACTCTCTGTGCCGTAAGCCATGGCACCGATGGCCTGTACGCCACCAGCCTTAAAAATCTTGCTGACACCTGCGATACGGGCTGCTACCAGGATGGCGGGGTTCACCTTGCCATCACGGCCTGGAGGTGTGCAGAGCACAATCTCGCTGCAACCTGCTATCTTGGCAGGGGTGGCTAGCATCAGTACTGTAGAGAAGAGTGGAGCTGTGCCGCCAGGAATATAGAGTCCAACCTTCTCGATGGCAACACTCTTCTGCCAGCACACCACGCCTGGCTGGGTCTCTATCTTCTTACCTTTGAACAACTGCGACTCGTGGAATGTCTTGATGTTGTAATGAGCCACCTGGATAGCGGCCTTCAATTCAGCGCTAACCAGTGTCTCCGCCTCGTTCATCTCCGCTTCGGAAACGGTCAGCGAGGGCAGGTCCACATGGTCGAACTTCAGTTCGTAGCCTTTTACTGCATCATCGCCGCGCTTCTTCACGTCGGCAAGTACAGCGGCTACAGTATCGTTTAATTGTGAAACGTCCAAATGCGGACGCTCCACAATTTTTGCCCATTCACTTCTTTCTGGAAAACGAATTATGTTCATAGAATCATCTTTTCGATTGGGGTAACCAGGATGCCCTGAGCGCCCATTTCCTTCAGTTTGCCAATGATCTCCCAGAACTGCTTCTGGTCCAATACGGTGTGAACAGAGCACCACTCCTCATCAGCCAGTGGGATGATGGTAGGACTCTTCAGGCCTGGCAGCACACTGATAATCTCCTGCAGACGGGCCTTGGGTGCATTCATACGCACGTATTTCTTGTCCTCAGCATCCTTCACGGCTTTGAAGCGGAACAGGATCTGCTCCAGAATGTTGCGCTTCTCCTGGCTCATCTGCTTGTGGCCGATGAGAAGGGCTTCGCTCTTCATCACTACCTCCACCTCACGAAGGTTGTTGCTCACCAGGGTAGAGCCTGATGATACGATATCGAAGATGGCATCAGCCAGACCGATGCCTGGGCTGATTTCTACGCTACCTGTAATAACATGAATTTCTGCATGGATATGATGCTGCTCAAGGAAATGTCGAAGGATTCCGGGGTAGCTGGTGGCAATCTTCTTGCCGTTGAACCACTCTACTCCCTTGTAGTCGATCTCTTTGGGGATGGCTAGCGAGAGGCGGCATTTCGAGAATCCGAGACGTGAGATGATTTCTGCATCCTCGCCACGCTCTACGAATTCGTTTTCGCCCACCACGCCGATGTCAGCCACTCCACTGGCTACACTCTGTGGGATGTCGTCATCGCGGAGGTAAAGAACCTCCAGCGGAAAATTGGACGACTGCACCAGTAAGGTGCGCTTCGAGGCGCTGACCTTGATGTCTGCTTCTGAAAGCAGATTCATGGTGTCCTCGAAAAGACGTCCTTTTGATTGTACTGCAATTCTTAACATATTGTTAAATCTAAAAATATCGGGTGCAAAATTACAAATTTTTCGTGTAATTTGTATCATTCATGAGTAAAAAGTAGTACCTTTGCACCGTTTTTGTTGACAAATTGGTGTAGATTGATGCTAAAATGGTATAAATATGGCAGTTTTTGGGCGATTTTACTATCGCTGACTTCGTGTTTCGAGAAGAAACATGAACCCATAGTTGCACCATGGGGGATGGTTGAGGATACCATTCCGACCTCCGACGAGTTTGATCTGCATGACATTCAGACAAGTGGCGAACTCATAATGGCTACCGTGAGTGGTCCGCAAACCTACTACGATTATCATGGACATCATTTGGGTGCCCAATTCCTTATCTGTCAGCGTTTTGCTGACTCACTGGGGGTGCGGCTGCGTGTGGAAGTGTGTCGTGATAGTTTGGAGCTACTGAAAAGATATGCAGAGGGAGATATTGATATAGTGGCATGGCCAACGCCGGGGCATATCGATGCCGATACGGCTAAGAACGAACTGGCAAAGGAACTGCAACGTTGGTATCATCCTGCCCTGATAGCTGTTGTACAAAAAGAAGAGCATGATTTGTTGACTGTACGTAAGGTGCGACGACGCATCTTCTCGCCCATGCTTGATGCCAAAGGGGGGGTGATATCTCATTACGACCAGTATTTTATGGCTTATGCACGTGATATACGTTGGGATTGGCGATTGCTGGCAGCCCAATGCTATCAGGAGTCAACATTTGATCCGCGTGCCGTATCGTTTGCCGGTGCAAAGGGACTTATGCAGATCATGCCTGGTACTGCCGATCATTTAGGCGTGCCTCGTAGCAAACTCTATGAGCCGGAAACCAATGTACAGGCGGCTGTTAAGTATATTGGACAGTTGCAGAATACCTTCAAGGATGTGCGTGACCACTATGAGCGTACCAACTTTGTGCTAGCAGCCTATAATGGTGGTGCCCATCACATTCACGATGCGATGGCATTGGCCAGGCGTGACGGCAGAAATCCTCACCGCTGGAGCGATGTGGCGCCGTATGTTCTGAAACTGTCGCAGCCACAGTACTACAATGATCCTATAGTGAAGTATGGGTATATGCGTGGTTCTGAAACGGTAGAATATGTTCAGCGTATCCGGCAACGCCATGCTGGATATCAAGGTGTGAAAACACCTCATATGGGCTTTCACGGCAGCAAGCCTCGTAAGGCTGATAAACGTAAGAACAAATATGATATATAGTAAACAAAAGAATCCCACCATTTGGCGGGATTCTTTGTTTTTACTTCTGAACAGGAATCTTGTCTACTCGCTTCTGGTGGCGGCCACCTTCAAAGCTGGCGGTAAAGAATTCGTCCATAATCTGACGGGCCATGTTGTTGTCGATGAATCGACCTGGCATGACTAATACGTTGGCATCGTTGTGCTGACGGATGAGATGAGCTATTTCTGGAATCCAGCACAATCCGGCACGAACCTGCTGGTGCTTGTTCAGAGTGATTGATATGCCCTCACCGCTGCCGCAGATGGCAATACCAGGATAAACCTCTCCCTTCTCAATACCCTCAGCCAGCGCATGACCAAAATCAGGATAATCAACACTGGCGTCGCTCCATGTACCATAGTCTTTGTAAGGATAGCCCTTCTCGTCCAGATACTCGAGCACAAATTTCTTGAGTGCAAAGCCTGCATGGTCGCAAGCCACTCCAACAGTTTTTACTTCCATAGTTTTAAGTGTTAAATAACACAGAGATACAGAGTTACAGAAATTTATGATCTCTGTGTCTCTGTACCTCTGCGCCGGTTAATATTAAGCAAGCAATTTCTTTACCTGCTTGTAAACATTCTCTCCAGTGAATCCAAGTTTCTCGTCGAGTACCTTGTAAGGAGCAGAGAAGCCAAAGCTCTCGAGACCCCATACACAACCGTCTGCACCTACCAGACCTTCGAGGTTTACAGGCAGACCAGCTGTCAGTCCGAACTTCTTCTTACCTGCGGGCAGTACACTCTGCTGGTATTCCTTGCTTTGGCTGCGGAACAGACCCTCGGAAGGAACACTTACCACGCGAACCTTTACGCCGTCCTCGCGGAGCAACTTGGCACCAGCCTCAAGGGTAGAAACCTCAGAACCAGAAGCTAACAGGATGACATCGTAGTTCTCATCGCTTCCTGCAACAACATATGCACCCTTGGTGGCCTGTGTGTAGTCGTTGCCCTCGGGCAGCATCTCGATGTTCTGACGAGAGAAGATGAGAGCTGTAGGTGTATCAACATTCTCCATTGCCATGCGCCAGCAAACGGTTGTCTCCTCTGCATCTGCAGGACGAACCACCAATACAGAGTTCTTGCCGTGGTGATTCTTTAACTTCTCCATCAGACGAATCTGTGCCTCCTGTTCTACAGGCTCGTGGGTTGGTCCGTCTTCACCAACGCGGAATGCGTCGTGAGTCCAGATGAACTTAACAGGTAGCTCCATCAAAGCTGCCATACGTACGGCGGGCTTCATGTAGTCAGAGAATACAAAGAAGGTGCCACATGCAGGGATCACACCACCGTGCAGGGCCATACCAATGCAGCAGCAAGCCATGGTGAGCTCAGCTACACCTGCCTCAAAGAAGGCTCCGCTGAAGTCGCCACGAACCAAATCGTGAGTCTTCTTCAGGAATCCGTCTGTCTTATCTGAGTTAGAAAGGTCGGCAGAAGCACAAATCATGTTGGGCACCTGCTCAGCAAGAGCAGAAAGAACAGTGGCACTTGCACCACGTGTGGCTGCACCAGCCTTCTGTTCAACCTTACTCCAGTCGATAACGGGAGCCTTGCCGCTGAACCATTCTTCCAACTGCTTGGCCTGTTCGGGATGACCCTTAGCCCACTCAGCCTTCTGTGCGTAGCGCTCAGCAACAATTTTCTTCAGCTCCTCAGCACGCTTTGCGTACATTTCCTTAACCTCTAGGAAAATCTGGAATGGGTTCTCAGGATCGGCACCCAGATTCTTCATGGTGTTGATGTAGGCATCGCCACCTAAAGGTGCACCGTGGGTAGCGCAGTTGCTCTCATATGAACTGTTGTCAGCCTTGCGAGCACCCTTACCCATTACGCAGTGACCGATGATCAGGCTTGGACGATCCTTCTCTGCCTGGGCTTTTTTGATGGCCTCACGAATCTGGTCAACATTGTTACCATCAATTTTCTGTACGTACCAGCCCCATGCTTCATACTTCTTAGCTGTGTCCTCGCTGGTCACAACTTCTGTCTTGGTTGAAAGCTGGATATCATTAGCGTCGTAGAACATGATGAGGTTGTCGAGTCCTAAGTTACCTGCAATACGGCCTGCACCCTGCGAAATCTCTTCCTGTACACCACCATCAGAGATGTAGGCGTAGATGGTCTGGTTCATCACATTTCCCAGACGAGCCTTCAGGAACTTAGCGGCGATAGCTGCACCGACTGCAAAGCAGTGACCTTGACCAAGAGGACCAGAGGTGTTCTCAATGCCACGCTCTATCTCGCGCTCAGGGTGTCCTGGAGTTACTGAGCCCCATTGACGCAGGTTCTGCAGATCCTCAAGTGTGTACTTTCCGATAAGTGCCAACTGACTATAGAGCATTGGAGCCATGTGGCCTGGGTCGAGGAAGAAACGGTCTCTTCCCTCCCATGCAGGATTCTCTGGATCGTATACCAGGAACTCACTGTAAAGGGTGTTGATGAAGTCAGCACCACCCATAGCACCGCCGGGGTGGCCCGACTTAGCCTTTTCAACCATCGAAGCAGCCAGAATTCGGATGTTGTCGGCTGCCATGTTCATAACTTTGTTGTCGTTCATAATGAATAATTAATTGAAAAACGTTTTAATTTGGCGCAAAGGTACAAAAAAACTTCGAAATAAGTGATGGTTTCTTGATAAATATTGTGCGATGTTAGAAATTTGATATATCTTTGCAACATATAATAAAGTATTGTGTTGAAATGAAAGTGTCGATTGTACAACATATGATCCGATGGGGCGAGGTGGAATGGAATTTAAATCACCTGGAACAGCTATTAGAAGGGCAGAAAGGCTCCCATCTTTATGTGTTATCAGAAACATTTGCTACGGGGTTCTTACCTACTCAAAACCGATGTCCGGACTGTCAGCGAGTTCTGAATTGGATGCAAGAAATGGCGCAACGTTTGAAGGCTGCTATTGCCGGTAGTCTGGCTACTGTTGATGAGGCAGGATTGCTGCGTAACCGGCTCTACTTTGTTCGACCTGATGGCTCTTACGATTATTATGATAAGCATCATCTCTTTTCGTATGCTGGAGAGAACAAGGAATATGTTCCAGGAGCGCATCGTGTGGTGGTAGAGTGGTGTGGCGTACGATTCTTGCTTCAAGTATGCTACGACCTGCGTTTTCCAGTTTTCTCACGCAATCGAGGTGATTATGATGCTATTATCTATGTGGCAAACTGGCCAGCAAAGCGTCGGGACGTATGGCAGACACTGTTGAAGGCGCGTGCTATTGAAAACCAAAGTTTCGTGATTGGAGTAAACTGCGTGGGTAAGGACGGTGTGTGTGAGTATGTTGGTGATTCAGTAGTGATTAACGCTTACGGACGTACTATCGCGCAATGTTCTCCTGCTAAGGAAGAGATAGCAATTGCCGATTTTGACATGGAAGAACTGGACAGATTTCGGAAAAAATTCCCGGTTTTGACCGATGCAGATCATTTTTCTGCCTAAAAATTTGTTCAACTCAAAAATTATGTGTACCTTTGCACCCGATTTCAAAACAAGGGTGTTTTCCAGAGTGGCCAAATGGGGCAGACTGTAAATCTGCTGTCTTTCGACTTCGGTGGTTCGAATCCATCAGCACCCACAGAAAAAGCTCACCAACAGGTGGGCTTTTTTGTTTCTCGCAATAAAAAGTGGAAAATCTTGGCGTATTCGCCTTTTTTGTTTACCTTTGCCAGCAAATGGATAGAAATAAGGAGATATATCGGGTGACGATGGTGGGTGGTGCCGTGAATGTGGTGCTGCTGCTCTTCAAGTTTGTGGCTGGTATTGTGGGCCACAGTGCAGCTATGGTGGCCGATGCTGTACACTCGCTGTCGGACTTTGTAACGGATATCATCGTGCTGCTGTTTGTACACATCAGCGGCAAACCGAAAGACAAATCGCACGACTACGGACACGGAAAGTTCGAGACGCTGGCCATGACCATTATCGGCATAGCACTCCTGATAGTAGCTATCGGTATTGTGTATAGCGGACTTTCTAAGATTATTGCCTGGGCACAAGGGGTAGAACTCAAGGCGCCGAGCCTGTTGGCCCTGTGGGCTGCTCTGTTGTCGATTGTGCTGAAGGAGGCGGTGTATCATTACTCGATGCGGGAGGCTCGTAAGTTGAACTCGCAGGCGGTAGAGGCTAATGCCTGGCATCACCGCAGCGATGCGCTATCGTCGGTAGGTACGGCTGTTGGTATAGGTGGGGCTATCTTCTTAGGTCAGCACTGGACGGTGCTCGATCCGATAGCGTCGGTTATTGTGGGTCTGTTTATCACAAAAGTGGCAATCGACCTGTTGCGCAATGGTATCGGCGACCTGATGGAGCAGTCGCTACCCGATGCCGTGGAGGATGAGATACTGCAGCTGGCTGCCTCGGTGCCTGGCGTAACTGAGCCTCATGAGTTGCGTACCCGACGATTGGGAAATCATTATGCCATCGAGTTGCATGTGCTGATGGATGGGCAGATGACACTCTGTGAGGCACACGATAAGGCCTCGGAGGTGGAAGATATACTGCGGCAGCACTACGGGCCGGATACTCACATTGCCGTACACGTAGAACCGATATCAGAGCAATAGAAAAAAAGAACCCCGCCAACTGTGAAGTGAACCCCGAAAGTTAGACAAAATACTTTCGGGGTTTATTATGTTAGAAAGAAAGAAAAAGAAACATGGTTATGCAGAGCTTTTGAAATATATGCATCTGTTGGAATCTGGCAACTCCATCAAATTTGTTAGCACTGAACATGGTATTAATGATAAACGGCTTCGCGTTCTATGGGAAAAGTATCAGCGTTATGGCGTGTCAGGCTTACAAAAAGAGAAGAATATTAAAGCAGATTTTGCATTAAAGAGGCAAATCGTTCTTGATATTGAGAAAAATCACTTAACTTTGCACGCAGCTTCGCTAAAGTATGGTGCGAGTCCATCAAGTATTACAACATGGCTAAGGCTGTACCGAGAGAATGGATGGATTGCATTAGAACTTGTAAAGAAACGGGGCAGAACGCCAGGTATGGGAAGACCAAGGAAGAACAGTAAGCCATTGACAGAGCTTGAAAGACTCCGCAAGGAGAACCAAGAGCTAAAGACAGAGAATGCTCTGCTAAAAAAAGTGAGAGCCTTAGTAGAGGAAAGGAATGCCCGTCTGCGCGCGATTGGGCAAGGGCCATCGAAGAACTAAGGCTTGAAGGACATCCCCTGCAGTATATGCTGGAGAGGATAAAGATGGCTCGTTCTGTATTCTATTACCACATGTCACATATGGACGACAACGATGGTTATGACGGAATCAGGGAACGTATAAAGCAGATATATGATAAGAATCACGGGCGCTATGGTTACAGGCGGATCTGTATGGAACTGCGCCAGGGTGGAGATATAGTTATTAATCACAAGACAGTACAGAAGCTGATGAATCAGATGGGACTTAAGGCAAAGACCAGAAAACGGCACTATCACTCCTATAAGGGGGAGATTGGTAAGATTGCTCCCAATATACTGGAACGTGATTTTTGCGCAGACAGGCCCAATCAGAAATGGGCTACAGATGTTACCCAGGTATGCATAAACGACAGAAAACTGTACTTGTCGCCCATACTGGACATGTATGATGGCGGGATTATATCTTACACTATTTCTAACAGTCCAAACTTGCAGATGATCATATCTATGCTCAAGAAGGCCTTTAAAAAGCATCCGCAACTATATGGCCTCACCCTGCACTCAGATCAGGGCTGGCATTATCAACATGGTAAGTACCAGAAGATGCTTAAAGACCATGGCATCACGCAAAGCATGTCACGTAAAGGCAACTGCTTGGACAATGCTATGATGGAGAATTTCTTTGGGCTAATGAAGAATGAACTCTTGTACGCCAACAAGTTTAAAAGTATAGAGGACTTTGAAAGGGCATTGAGAAAATATATTGATTGGTATAACAATAAAAGACTAAAATTGAGGTTAAAAGGAATGAGCCCGGCACAATACCGAGCTCACTACTATAGAGAGTTAAATAATTAATGTTTAATTTAATGTCCAACTTTTCGGGGTCACATCACTTTACGCTGCGGCGCTTTTTTATGACTATTCGCTCTCAGGTCATACGTCTAATTAACAAAATTTAATTGCCAACAATGCTATTCAACCAATTTCTTTTGTATCTTTGCATTCAGAAAGAATTGAAGACTATATATATTATCCATTAACTGTTTAGATGATAAATCGAGCTATTTTTTTTGCAGCAAAGGCACATGAGGGAGCCGTGCGTAAGGGCACAAGTATTCCTTATATTATCCATCCGCTGGAAGCAATGGCTATTGTGGCTACTATTACCAGTGACCAAGAATTGATGATTGCTGCCGTTCTGCATGACGTTATTGAGGATACATGTGTGACAATTGATGATGTACGTCGCGAATTTGGTGACCGAGTAGCTGCTTTAGTAGATGCTGAGACCGTCCGTGATGTAGAAGGGGTACCGCATATAGAGAGTTGGCAGCAGCGAAAACAAACAGCTATTGATCACTTGGCTTCGGCCAGCAGAGATGTACAGATAGTTGCTTTAGGGGATAAACTATCGAATATGCGGGCAATGGCGAATGGATATCGACAGTTAGGTGATCGTCTATGGGACCGGTTCAACGTGAAGGATCCAGAACGCCATGCATGGTATTACAGGGGGCTGGTAAAGAGTTTGGCTACACTCAATGACACTGCAGCCTTTCATGAGTTTGCAGGCCTGGTAGAACAAGTTTTTACTCGCTAAAAAGAGGTTTTGTTATGAATAGATATTAATCATTAAAATAGAAAAGGTATGAAAGAAAATCGAATCATTTCTTCAGCGCTCATTGCTGTGGGTATCTTGTGTTTAGGATGGTTTATCAAAGCTGGCATAGATAATTTTGCCAACAAGGATCGTAGAGTAACTGTGAAGGGCCTGGCAGAGCGAGAAGTGCCAGCTGATAAGGTGACATGGAGCATTGGTACGAAAGTAACAGGTAATGATCTGCCCATGCTTTATGAGAGCATTAATATTCAAACTGATAAAATAAAAAAATTCTTAAGACAGAATGGACTTGAAGAAAAGGAAATAACTGTGAATCCGCCATCTATCAGCGACTTGGAGGCACGAGAATGGGGAGATAATTCCAAAAATTTCCGTTATATCGTTACAACCACCATTACTGTGGCTACAAGTAAGGTTACAGAGGTTAACAAAGCTATTTTCAAACAGGCAGAATTGCTAAAGCAGGGTGTCGCTATTGAGAATAGTCATGCTGACTATGAATACGCCTCTTTCCAACAGATGAAGCCTGAGATGATGGCAGAAGCTATCAAGAATGCACAGAAAACCGCAGAACAGTTTGCAGAGTCTAGTCAGTCGGAATTAGGACAGATACAGACAGCTGGTCAAGGACAGTTTGAAATCGAAGATCGTGACCAAAATACGCCATATATCAAGAAGCTTCGTGTGGTAACAACACTTGTTTATTCGCTGAAGGACTAAATGAGCTGTTTGTTTTTATTCGGTTTCTATTAAATTGCTGCACTGGTGGGAGGTGGGCTCTGGTTTACGATTAAGTCGGCTTTAAAAGCGACAAGACGTATGAGAACCCATTTCCCATCGTAATCAGATGCCTGAGTTAGACTGTTGGGAATAATTTTTTGTAAAAGAATGATGATGTTATCGCTTTTTTTTACTACCTTTGCACCCAAAATTCGAATGATATGAATATTGAAGCATTAATCAGCAAAGCTGCAGGTGAGGCCGTTAAGGTTCTCTATGGTATGGATGCCAATGAAAAGATGCTGCAGCTGCAGAAGACAAGAAGTGAGTTCGAGGGTAACTTGACTCTAGTGGTTTTTCCTTTTGTTAAAGCAGCTAAGAAGAGTCCGGAACAGACTGCACAGGAGATTGGTGAATACCTGATTGCCAATTGTGCCGCTGTAGAGAAATTTAATGTGGTTAAGGGCTTCTTGAATTTGAGTGTAGGTGATGGTGCATGGTTGCAGTTGCTTGAAGCTATCGATAAAGATGAGCATTTCGGAATGAAACAAGCTTCTGACAAATCACCTCTTGTGATGATAGAATACTCATCGCCCAATACTAACAAACCCCTGCATTTGGGTCATGTACGTAACAACCTGTTAGGTTGGTCATTGGCACAAATCATGGAAGCCAACGGTAATAAGGTGGTGAAAACGAATATCGTAAACGATCGTGGTATTCACATCTGTAAGTCGATGCTGGCTTGGCTGAAGTATGGTAACGGCGAGACACCAGAGACATCTGGTAAGAAGGGTGACCACCTGATAGGCGACTATTATGTGGCCTTTGATAAGCACTACCGCGAGGAGGTGAAGGAACTTGTGGCCCAGGGTATGGATGAGGAGAAGGCTAAGCAGGAGGCGCCGCTAATAAAGGAGGCGCACGAGATGCTGGTGAAATGGGAGAACAACGATCCTGAGGTGCGTGCCTTGTGGGAGAAGATGAACAACTGGGTGTATGCCGGTTTCGACGAGACATACAAGAAGATGGGCGTTGGCTTCGATAAGATTTATTATGAGAGTCAGACCTACCTCAAGGGTAAGGCCAAGGTGGAGGAAGGACTTGCAAAAGGCCTGTTTGAACGCCACGAAGATAATTCGGTATGGGCTGATCTTACCAATGAGGGACTGGACCAGAAACTGCTGTTGCGTTCGGATGGCACATCGGTTTATATGACGCAGGATATCGGTACGGCAGAGATGCGTTTCAAGGACTATCCCATCGACAAGATGATCTATGTGGTGGGCAACGAGCAGAACTACCACTTCCAGGTGCTCTCTATCCTGCTAGACCGTCTGGGCTTCAAGTGGGGCAAGGAACTCGTTCACTTCTCTTATGGTATGGTAGAGTTGCCTAACGGTAAGATGAAAAGCCGTGAGGGAACGGTAGTTGATGCCGATGATTTGATGGCTTTGATGGTTGAGGATGCTTATAAAACCTCAATGGAGCTTGGTAAATTTGATGATATGACCGAGGAGGAGCGTCGTGAGATAGCCCGTATTGTTGGTATGGGTGCACTTAAGTACTTTATCTTGAAGGTTGATGCTCGCAAAAATATGCTCTTTAATCCAGAGGAGAGCATTGACTTCAATGGAAATACCGGTCCTTTCATTCAGTATACCTATGCTCGTATCCGCAGTATTCTGCGCAAAGCTGCAGATCTGGCATGCCAGGAAGAGATTCCGAGTGGCATCAGCATTTCTAGCAAGGAGGTTGAACTGATTCAAAAAATGAATGAGTTTGGAGCAGCTGTAGAACAGGCTGGCAAAGATTACTCTCCTTCAGGTATTGCCAATTATTGCTATGAGTTGACCAAGGTGTTCAATCAGTTCTATCATGATTTTAGTATCTTGAATGAGCCTGATGAGCAGAAGAAGTTTGTGCGACTTCTGCTTGCTAAGAACGTGGCTAAGATTATTAAGAACGGAATGGCTCTGCTGGGAATTGAAGTGCCAGAGCGTATGTGATGCAGAACCCTCCAGATAATAGACAAGACACCGTGCTGCCCTTACCTTTAGAAGTAAGGGCAGACGCGTGGGCTGTAGATGCAGCCTGCTCAGGTAATCCTGGGCCGATGGAGTACCAAGCCATTGATTTGCAGACAGGGTATCAGGTCTTCCACTTTGGCCCTGTTCATGGTACAAATAATATTGGAGAGTTTTTGGCTATTGTGCATGCTTTAGCGCTTTGCTGGCAGAAAGGCCTGCATAACAAAGTCATTTATTCTGACAGCTATAATGCTATCCTTTGGGTATCAAAGGGCAAGTGTAAAACAAAACTGGAACGTACGCCTCAAACAGAGCAACTATATCAAATTATTAGTAGAGCAGAGAACTGGCTGAGGACTCATCAGTATCGTAACCCAATCATTAAATGGGAAACTCAGAAATGGGGTGAAGTTCCTGCTGATTTTGGTAGGAAGTAACTACACTTTATGCTATGAGCCTCTATGGAAGAGAAGTATAGGTTACGATGATGTTATCACCATACTTTTCACTTCGTTCTACTTTGGCGTTTGCTGGTATCTGAGGCGCATGAGTACCATCGCTGACGGTCATGGCAGTGTTGGTTTCTACGCGAATTTCATCCCAGAGTCCTTGGCTTAGGAAAGAACGTAGTGTTTCTGCCCCTCCCTCAACAATCATCGATTGAATATGTTGAGCATACAGGCTCTCGATATTGAGCGGATGAGCATGGTCTACAACTAATCGTTTAGGATTGGGGCCCCACCACTCGCGGACATTCAACTGAGGATGGTCGCGCTCTTCGGTAACTCGTCCTACTAGGATGGCGTCCTCTTCGGCACGTAACTTGTGTGAGAGCATCTTAGTAAATGCGTTAGATATCTGAATAGGGTGGTGATGGTCGTCAATAAAACCATTTGCTGTTTGAGCCCATTTAAGGATGATGTAAGGTCGCTTTTGCCGATGATACGTAAAGAAACGGCGATTTAATTTTTTGCAATCTTCTTCTAGCACTCCAACTACCACTTCAATGCCAGCATCACGTAACTTTTGTATGCCTCGGCCTTGAACTGCTGCAAACTCATCGATGCATCCTACTACAACACGGCGTACTCCTTTCTTGATAATAAGATCGGCACATGGCGGTGTTTTTCCATAGTGAGAGCATGGCTCCAGCGAAACATAGATGGTGGACTCTGGTAATAGTGCTTCATCGTGAACACGAACAGATGCAAAGGCGTTCACTTCTGCGTGCCCCTCTCCACAACGCACATGATATCCCTCGCCAATAATACGTCCATTATGAACAATTACAGCACCAACCATAGGGTTGGGCTTAGCATTCTCCTGGCCGTTTTGGGCTAACTGAATGCAGCGTAGCATGAATTTTTCATCGTCTATCATCATTTTTTCCTGTTTTCCTTTTATTCCTATCTGATTTTTTTATATTTTTGCAGTATGAATTTCGAACAACTCTGCCAAAGGCTCTGCAACATCTATGATATTGGTGAGGCTAAAGCCATCGTCCGTTGGGTGCTTGATGTCCGTTTCGGATTATCATTAGCGGATATTTACTGTGGCAAAATTACACAATTATCTGCAAATGACCAAGCGGAACTGGAAAAAATCATGCAAAGACTAGAAAAAGCAGAACCTGTGCAGTATGTCCTGGGAGTGGCAGATTTTTGTGGGCGTCAGTTCCATGTTGCTCCAGGTGTGCTGATTCCCAGACCAGAAACAGCAGAATTGTGTCAATTGATTATGAATGATGGAGGGCGTCATATTCTGGATATTGGTACAGGTAGCGGCTGCATTGCTATCACACTTGCACTTGGTATAGCTGATGCGCATGTTACAGCCTGGGATTTATCTGATGATGCTCTTTCCATAGCAGAAGAGAATGCCAAGGCGTTGGGTGCCAAAGTTATCTTTGGGCATCGAGATGCATTAGCATTGGAACCAGAAAATGATCAATGGGATGTGATAGTGAGCAATCCACCATATATCTGTAGAAAGGAAGCTGATAATATGGAGGAAAATGTGTTAAGATATGAACCTGATAACGCGTTGTTTGTGCCGGATGATGATCCTCTGTTGTTCTATCGGCACATTATGATCTTCTCGCAATCGGCGTTAAGCCAAAAGGGAAGATTGTACTTTGAAATTAATCCGCTTTATGCGGAGCTCATCGTGGAAGAATTGAATCGGCATGGATTCGTCGGCATCTCAAGAATTGAAGACCAGTATGGTAAGACCAGATTTGTAAAAGCCCAAAAACAATGAGTAAACAGAAAACAGAACAAGAAGTTTATCTGCAACTTGCTGCCATCTGTGCTCAGGCAGAGCATTGTGAGCAAGAGATGCGCGATAAGATGAAACGTTGGGATATAGAGCCGGATGTTCAATCGCGTATTATTGAGCGCCTTGTTAACGAACGTTACATCAACGATGAACGCTATGCTCGCGCCTTTGTCAAGGATAAGATACGATATAATAAGTGGGGTAGACGTAAGGTGCAGCAGGCGCTTTGGATGAAACATATAGATAATGCTATTCAGCAGCGTGTACTTGATGAGATCAGCGTTAAAGATTATTTAGATGTGTTGATTCCACTACTGAAGCAAAAACGCAAGACAATCAAATGCGAAACAGATTACGAGATGAACCAGAAATTGGTGCGCTTTGCCTTGAGCAGAGGTTTTGATTTTGGTATTATCCGACAATGTTTGAGTATTGATACGGAAATGGAAGATTTCGATGAGGCCTATTAGTTTCTGGCATAGATTACTTGATTTGATATCGCCACGGTTATGTGTGGTATGTGGCAGTAGATTGTCTGTCACCGAAGAAGTAATATGTAATATTTGTAATCTCCATTTGCCTCGAACAAACAATGCCAAAGATGCTTATGAGAATCAGATGGCAAAAATGTTCTGGGGCCAACTTCCTATTGAGAAAGCTGCTGCTTTGTTCTATTATGAAAGTCATGCTGAAACGGCTAATATCATCTATCAGCTCAAATATAAGAATCATCCGGAGATTGGGGGCGTTATGGGCCGCATGATGGCCAAGGAATTGCAGGGGTATGATTTCTTTGAAGGAATTGACGGTATCGTTCCTGTGCCATTGACGAAATCGCGTTTGAGAGAACGAGGTTATAATCAAAGTGATGAAATCGCGAAAGGAATTAGTGAGATAACAGGACTGCCTATTTATAATGATTTCGTAAAAAGAATAGCTTTCAAGGCTAGTCAGACAAAAAAGAACCGGTGGGAGCGCAAAGAGAATGTTGAACATGTTTTTGTCCTTAATAGACAGGTACCTTCGCATATCCATCATCTATTGGTAGTCGATGATGTTGTGACTACAGGAGCAACTATTATTGCCTGTTCGCGTCAATTGGTTGGTGAGAATGAAATCAAGATAAGTGTTCTATCGCTTGGGTTGACAAAAAGATAGGTAATAATTTGGTTATTCGCCTGATTTACACTATCTTTGCACCCAAATTACAGAATAACGTTATGGAAATCAAAAATCAATTTGCTCAGAAACTGATGGAGATTCAGGCCATCAAGTTGCAACCTAATGCCCCATTTACGTGGGCTTCGGGGTGGAAATCACCCATTTATACTGATAATCGTAAGACGTTGTCTTTTCCACGTCTTCGTTCCTTTGTGAAATTGGAACTTTGTCATGCTATTCAGGAAAATTTTCCTGAGGCTGAAGCAGTTGCAGGTGTGGCAACAGGTGCTATCGCTCAAGGTGCTTTGGTTGCCGAAGAGTTAGGACTGCCTTATAGCTATGTACGTCCTAAACCCAAAGATCATGGTATGGGTAATCAGGTTGAAGGTGAGATTGTGAAAGGTGCTAAGGTTGTTGTTGTTGAGGATTTGATTTCTACTGGCGGAAGCAGCTTGAAAGCTGTTCAAGCCTTGCGCGACTATGGCGTTGAAGTAATCGGTATGGTGGCTTCCTTTACTTATGGTTTCCCTGTGGCAGAAAAGGCTTTTGCCGAGGCAGGAGTTAAACTCATTACCCTGAGTAACTACGAGGCAGTAATCGAGGAAGCAGCAAAAACTGGTTATATTAAGGAAGAGGATAAGGCTGTCTTGGCCGAGTGGCGAAAGAGTCCTGATACATGGAAGCAGTAAAATCGTAATAGTATGGGATTATTCGGTGGAGAAAGCAAATTTGAGAGCAGTGTCAAGCACATACCATACTCTCAGCAGGCTGTTTATAATAATATCAGTGATCTAAGAAACCTTGAGAAGGTACGCGATCGTGTACCAGAAGATAAGGTGAAGGATTTTAGTTTCGATGCTGATACGGTGAGCATCAGTGTGGCTCCTGTGGGGGAATTGAAACTTCGTATCTGTGACCGTGAGGAACCCAAGTGTGTTAAGTTTGAAACGGTGCAGAGTCCTGTGCCTTTTAATGTGTGGGTTCAGGTGCTGCCTGTTGACGATAGTTCTTCGAAGATGAAAGTAACGGTTAAGGCAGAGTTGAATCCTTTTATTAAGGGAATGGTAGAGAAACCATTACAAGAGGGTGTAGAGAAAATTGCTGATGCCCTCGCAATGGTGCACTATGAATAGTAAACAATTGATATAACAGATAGGTAAGAGATGAAACTCTGGGAAAAGAATTTTGAGATCAACAAGGAGATTGAGCGATTTACTGTTGGCCGTGATCGTGAGATGGATCTCTATCTAGCCAAATACGACGTTATGGGGTCTATGGCGCACATCACCATGTTGGAAAGCATTGGATTGCTTGAGAAGGGCGAGTTAACCCAGCTTCTCGCTGAGCTGAAAAATATTTATCAGCTTTGTGAACGCGGAGAGTTCGTGATAGAGGATGATGTGGAGGACGTGCATTCACAGGTCGAGATGCTACTGACCCGTAAGTTGGGCGACATGGGAAAGAAGATTCACTCAGGGCGTTCTCGTAACGATCAGGTGTTGGTTGATTTGAAGTTATTTACCCGTCACAAGTTGATGGAGATTGCTGAAGAAGTAAAAATTCTTTTCGATGAGTTGATACAGAAAAGCAACCAGTATAAGGATGTTTTGATGCCTGGCTATACTCATTTGCAGATAGCTATGCCATCAAGTTTCGGTCTGTGGTTTGGTGCTTATGCTGAGAGCCTGGCTGATGATATGCTTTTCCTGCAAGCTGCTTACAAGATGACAAACCGTAATCCTTTGGGAAGTGCTGCGGGCTATGGTAGTTCATTCCCTTTGAATCGTACAATGACAACAGAACTGCTTGGTTTCGATTCGATGGACTATAATGTGGTTTATGCCCAGATGGGACGTGGCAAGATGGAACGTAATGTTGGTTTCGCTATCGCTACGATTGCGGGTACGATAGCCAAAATGGCTTTTGATGCCTGTTTGTTCAACTCGCAGAACTTCTCGTTTGTGAAACTGCCTAAGGAGTGTACTACTGGGTCGAGTATCATGCCTCATAAGAAGAATCCCGATGTGTTTGAGCTGATTCGAGCTAAATCAAATAAATTGCAGTCGCTTCCTCAGCAGATAATGATGATGATGAATAATCTGCCCGTAGGTTATTTCCGAGACCTGCAGATTATCAAAGAAGTTTTCTTGCCGGCATTTGATGAGTTGAAGGATTGTTTGCAGATGTGTGCCTATATCATTAATAAAATAGAAGTGAATGAGCATATCCTAGACAATCCCATGTATGATCCGATGTTCTCAGTTGAGGAGGTTAATCGTCTTGCAGCCAATGGTATGCCTTTTCGTGATGCTTATAAGAAGGTGGGGCTTGACATTGAAGCGGGCACCTTTAAGGCTAGTCATGATATTCATCATACTCACGAGGGAAGTATTGGAAATCTGTGCAATGATAAGATTCAAGTTCTTATGCAACAGATCTTGGATGGTTTCCACTTTGAGCATATGACCGAGGCTGAAAAGAGATTGCTGGCATGAAACGGTGGCTCTCGGTTTTGCTCTGTACTCTTCTGATGGCGTGTGCTGCCGATGATTATATCTATCGTAAGTACCCATGTTATTTTGTTTTCGATACATCATTGCATCGTCTGCCTTGTCAGTTAACGGCAGCACTCTCCTCAACCGGGCAGTTTGTTAAAGTTGAAACGTTTGTGGAGCAAGGGGTGCGACAGTTGAAGACGACACGCAATTACGATAACCATGTGGAGTTTATACGCTTGAGTACGGAAGGAGAATCGAGGCGCAGCTATGCCCTTGGCGCAAATAATTGTATTATCGTGGGTATGAGTAGCTATGATAATATGTTAATAGCTTATGAGGGACAATGCTCCAATTGTCTGGAGAATTTTGGGGGGCGTCGCTATCCGCTCACATGGCAGAATAATGGCACTTATTTGCATTGTGATAAGTGTAATCGCACTTACAATGTAAATAATGGCGTTGTAGCCGAAGGGACCGCAGGAATAGGGCTTTTTAGGTATAGAGTGGGCTTTGATGGCGCTTTTCTGAGCGTATCGAATTAAAAAAAGATAAAAAGTTTGGCTATTCCAATAAATAAATTTATCTTTGAAGCGAAAAATGGAGCAGCGATGGTGAAAAGGTAGACACGAGAGACTTAAAATCACTTGAAACGAAA